>FUFK010056962.1_pt1 | contig 16307 bp, 16 predicted proteins | sample 1021851 | NCBI WGS metagenome assembly FUFK01 (sample SAMEA51879418, study PRJEB19060) | metagenome | reverse complement strand
CTGGGAATATTTAGTTTTTCATTTGAATATTTAATGAAAAATGAAAATAAAAAAGAGGTAAATATATGGCTTCCAATTGATGAATGGGACGAGAGTTCTAGAAGTGGTTTTGAAAAAAAAATTAGCAAACTACTAAATATTAATGCCCCTAAGGATCAATTTTTTGACTGGAGTATTATTAAAGAGGAAGATTGGTTGACAAGTTGGAAGAAATATTGGACACCTGAATTAGTAGGAAATCATTTTTTAATNTTGCCTTGTTGGATAAATCNAAATNAAAAATTTAAAGATAAACAAATCATAAAAATTGATCCTGGNGCAGCCTTTGGTACAGGAGGTCACCCTTCGACATATTTATGTTTAGAGAAAATGGAGAAAACTTTATTCTCTGATAAAAAAGTATTAGATATTGGTTGTGGCAGCGGTATTTTGAGTATTGCTGCTAGATTAATTGGAGCTAAAGAGATTTGTGCAGTTGATTATGATTATCTAGCTATCAATTCTACTAACTTTAATTTTCAATTAAATTTTGGCAATTTAAATGTCCTAAACACATATTTGGGATCTTTTAATGAGGTAGTTTTAGAATATCAACTCAAAAAATTTGATATTGTTTTATGCAATATTCTTGCAGAAGTAATAAAAGAAATGATTCCAAATATTTCAAAGTGTTTGTCAAATAATGGCGAAGTCATTCTTAGTGGAATTCTGAATTCACAAAAAAATGAAATTTTACAAATATTAATTCAAAATAACTTGAAATTATTGGATATATCATCTAGAAAAGATTGGGTTTGCATATCGGCTCAAAAAGCAAGTGACCTAACCTAAGCATAAGTTTTTCTTATAAATACCCTTTAATACATTTTATTGTGTCATTTTTTACTTCAAAATCCCACATATCGGCCTAATCAATGTTAAAAATGTAATTATTAGGTATTAATTACCAACAATCTTTTTTTTAAATGGCTTCTTACAAAGTAACACTCATCAACGAAGGTGAAGGACTCAATTCAACTATTGAAGTTCCTGATGATCAATATATTCTAGATGCTGCCGAAGAGCAGGGAATTGATCTGCCATACTCTTGCAGAGCCGGAGCTTGTTCTACATGCGCAGGAAAAGTTACTTCAGGAAGTGTAGATCAATCAGATCAGAGTTTCTTGGATGATGATCAGTTAGAAGCTGGATTTGTTCTTACGTGTGTCGCTTATCCAACTTCAGACGTTACAATTACTACACATGCCGAGGAAGAATTGTACTAAATATAAAAAATTAACTTTTTAAAGTTGATAAATTAATTTTTTTCTGCCACCCTCTAAAAAGGTGGCTTTTTTTGTAGAAAATGAATAAATTTCAAATTTTTAAAACTGGCACGATCCATTCTAGTTATGGTGGTCAGTACAGTTATAGAGTCATTGGCCCATGCTGTAGATTATATGATAGGGAGGAGTTGCCTTGGCCATGCTCTAGGCTCGCTTGGCGCAGTAAGGAGCCCAGTTGGAGGAGGATTGGCTCTAGATTTGTAGCAGATATGGCTTCAAGAAAATGTCCATCGTACTCGGTTCAAATTTTAGAACCAGGATCAAAGCCTGTAGAAACAGTTATTACTCTATTCTCAAAAAAGTTCTCAGCAGAAATACAGGAATGGTGGTATAGCAAAAAGCCAGGTTCAAAAGAACCTGGCAACATTTACCCATTTGAAAATAATAAAATTTTAAATTAAGCTTTTGGTTTGGGAGGAGTATAACCTCTTAATCCAGAGCATTCGAGACTATCAACTGTTTTTATACCAGTTTGAGAATTAGTCCCAGTGGCTCTCTCGCAAAGCGACTTTCTTGTTTTTAAATCTAGATTTGCATCAGTAAAGTCTGCTCCGTCGATGTTTGCACCATCAAAAACACTTTTCATTAGCTCTCCATTTGTAAGATTTGCATCTGAAAGATCAGCATTATCAAAACGGGTTGCATAAGCAATTAGATCTTTCATATTTGCACCTTTGAAGCTAGCGTTTTTTGCGGTAGTTACGCTCATATATGCACCTTGAAGATTAGCTTCCCCTAAGTCTTGACCTGATAAATCATATTTCACGTATTCAGTATTTTGAAGATCTTTTCCATGGAGATCCTCTTTCAGTACATCTACCGATGAAGGATCACTAGGGTAAAGAGCATTTGCAGTAATAGGATTAAAGATTAATCCAAAAATTACTGGGAGTAAAATTATAAGTCTCTTAAAAGACTTACTAAGGAACGAAAAAAAAGTAACCATTTCGATCAACTTCAAATAGAAAAAACCTATGACTATTATTTCATGGGTTGGCCATTTACAACCCTACTTCTCACGAACTGTTGCAGTTTTTTTAATTTCTACGGTTAAAAAATCTTTTGCGAGAATTGTATTTGGAAAAATTTTCTGGGCTTCTTGAAGCAAATCGATTGGTGTAATTGAACTTTTGTTGTTATATCTAGGACTNAAGTGTGTAATTATTAACTTTTTTGTATTAGATAATAATGCCGTCTTTGCCGCCATAATTGTTGTGGAATGTAATTTTTCATAGGCCATCCCTTCGTCTTCTCTGGAAAATGTTGATTCATGAACTAGTAAATCAGCATTCCTTGATAATGAAACTGCTGATTCGCTAAAGACGGTATCGGTGCAATAAACAAAACTTCCCCCCTTTCTTGGAGGACCACAAAATTCTTTGCCATTAAATGATCTTCCATCTTCTAGTTCAATTTTTTTTCCTTTTTGTAATTCTGAATAAATAGGACCGGGTGGAATTTGCAAATCTATCGCTTTTTTGATATCAAATATTCCGGGCTTATCCTTTTCATTAACCCTATAACCAAAGGCAGGTAGTTTATGTTTAAGGTTTGCACAATTAACTTCTATTTTTTCATTCTCAAACAAAATTTTATTCTGTGAAGCATAATTTTCAACTTCGAAGAATTCCAAAGGAAATGATAACTTGCAATAACTACTGTTAAGTGCAGAATTTATGAAACTTTTAAGTTCCGAAGGCCCGTAAATTTCAATACCATTGCTATTTCCAGATAGTCCCAAAGTGGCAAGTAAACCAGGTAAACCATAAATATGATCACCATGCATGTGTGTTATGAATATCTTTTTTATTTGTGAAGATTTAATATTACTTTTCATTATTTGATGCTGTGTTCCCTCTCCACAGTCAAAAAGCCANACTTCNGATGATTGAGATAATTTAAGGGCTAGGGAAGAGACATTTCTTGTCAAAGTAGGAACCCCAGAACTTGTCCCTAAGAAGGTGATGTTCACTTATTATGATATTTATGTTTTTATATCTAGATTAAATCTAGACTTTTAGTCAAACTAAGGCAAATTTAAAATTTGTTTTTCAAACAAAGTGATAGGTAAAAGTGACAAAATAAATACAAAGTTTTTTGTGTTATGTATCTTATTTCTTTGTTTTTATACTAATCATGCATATGCCTCTAAAGAACCAATAATAAGAGTTCTTATATCAAAAAATAATACTGTAAGAATTAGGTCAGATAGATCTATACCCTTAACGATACAAGGAGACAAATTAGAAAATAAAAAAGTAAAAGGTTTAACTTTAAAAAATCAGAAAAATAGAAAGATTTTATTTTTTGATAAAAATAAACAAAAAATTTTTAATTTAAAAAATAAACAAAAATTTCAAATTAGATCATCTGATAATAGAGGCATCTGGGTTGGTCAGAAAAGATATTCAGGTAAAATTAATCTATACATTCTTGAGTCTGAAATATTAATAGTTAATGTGATTGGGATTGAAAGATATCTAAGCAGTGTTGTTGGATCAGAGATGCCCACAAAGTGGCCTATCGAGGCATTGAAAGCACAAGCTATAGCTTCAAGAACTTATGCTTTAAAGCAAAAAAGAAATTTACTCTACGATATTGATTCAACTCAAAAAAACCAAGTATATAATGGACTAGAATCAAGAACCTACAAAACAACCAGAGCTGTCAAAAATACGAGATCTTTAGTTTTAACGCATAACAATAAATTGATTAATGCTCTTTTCCATAGTAGTTCGGGAGGAATAACTGAAAACAGTCAAGATGTTTGGAAGAATGAATTTCCTTACTTATCTAGCGTGAGAGACTTTGATCAAAACAACCCAAAACTTAGATGGAAAAAAAGATTTACTCACGAAAAATTACAAAAGTTGTTTCCTAATATTGGTGGAATAAAAAATATTGATTCTATAAATTTCTCTAACACAGGAAGAATTAAAAATGTGAGGCTTTTAGGAGATCACGGATCAATCAAAATTTCAGGGGTTGATTTAAGAAAAAGAATGGATTTAAAAAGTACATTTGTAAGATTTAAATTTATTAAGGACAAAAATAAAAATGAGTATCTTTCTCAAAAAAACCTTGTTATTCTAGGCAAAGGATCTGGTCATGGAGTTGGAATGAGCCAATGGGGTGCGAAATACATGGCTTTAAAAGGCCATAAGGCAGAAAAAATACTAAAACATTTTTATACTGGGGTAAAGATTAAACCCTTTAAAAAAGATTATTTATAAAGATTATTTTGCATTAAGAACTAATTTGGGGTTTAAATTTGTTTGCTCAGCATTAGTAAACCCTATCCCAAGAAGATTATTTTTTATATCAACAATTTTTATTGGTTTTTTGTGATCAAAATTATATGTTTTTAAAAAGTTTATGGTTTTGAATTTAAGTGTCCTACCAGTCTTCCAAAAACTGATTTCTTCTTCATTAGTTAATGTTAATGTTGAAATATGATTGAGTGCCGAAACTGTAGGTAATATATGATTTTTTGAGCAATTTGGATTTTTTTTAAGTTCAGATATTTTTATTGAGTTTTGCTCATTGAATCCACAAGCAGATATCCTTTTTAGTTTCAAAAGACAACCTTCGGAATTTAATAAATCGCCTAAATCTCTAGCAATTGACCTTATATATGTACCTGGTCCACATTTGATGTTGATTTCTACTATCCCATTTGTTTGATCCCATTTTATTAGTACTAGCTCTTGGATATTTACTTCTCTAGGTGATAATTCAAAATCTTCTCTTTTTAATGATTTTTTATATGCTCTTTCACCATTAATGTGCACACTTGAGACCTTTGGTGGTATTTGTTGTATTTTCCCCCGGAAATTACTTAAATATTTATCTAATAGCTCATTGCTAATTTGTGGCCAATTTGTTTGATTTATGACTCTACCATGGATATCATCGGTATCTGTTCTTATACCTAATTTTATCTGACCTAAATATGATTTCGACTGAGGTAAATATTGAATAAATCTTGTTGCGCTACCTATTGCAATTGGTAGTACACCAGTTACCTCAGGATCAAGGGTACCTGTGTGTCCAACTTTTTTTTTATTTAGAATATTTCTAATTTGTTTTACACAATCGTGCGAGGTACAGCCTCTTTCTTTATTTATAATTAAAAAGCCATCTTCAGTTTCCATTTTTTATATTAAGAATGCTTTGAGAAAGATTTCTCACTACTTTATTATTTTTACATAAGGAATAAAAAAGTAAAAATTGAAAAACGATCATTTTGTATTAAAGGAATTTTACAATGATGCTTTTAAATTGAGACGACATTTATTGGATTTTTTTTCTATGAATGAGTCTGAATTGGATAGTTTTCTTGCAGATGCAAAAATGAAATTAGCAAGTTTACATCCAGGAAATGGTTTAAGAGATGCTTCAGAATTTTATAAAGAAATAGTAAGTGATAGTCACATAGCAGATTTAGCGGCTTGGCATATCTCTAGCAAAGATTACATTACAGATACTTTAAAACTACAACAAAGATTTTCGAGAGATTTAGTTTTAGATTTTGGAGGAGGGATTGGTACTCATGCATTAGCTAATGCTATGTCTTCAAAGGTAGAGCATGTTTTTTTTGTAGACATTAATGAAACAAATAGGGATTTTGTTGAGTATCGAGCGAAGAAATTAGGAGTAGATAATAAAATTACTTTTTGTAAGACAATTGAAGAAACTGAAGTTAATAAATTTGATACTGTAGTTTGTCTTGATGTGTTGGAACACTTACCAGATCCAATACATCAATTAGATATTTTCTACGAAATTATGGACTCAGATTCTACTGCTTTATTTAATTGGTATTTTTATAAAGGTGAAAATAATGAGTATCCATTTCATCTAGATGATGGTCAAATAATTGAAAAGTTTTTTGAGAAACTCCAATTAAAGTATAGGGAAATTTTTCATCCAGTTCTTATTACAGCTAGATCGTATAAAAAATCTTAGTTTACTATATTAATTCTTTTTCTATTTCTCAAGTTTCTCTTGATACTCTCGAAACTTACAGTCCCTTCTTTTAATGCAAATAGGGTATCGTCTTTCCCTTTGCCTACATTAATCCCTGGTAGAAATGAAGTACCTCTTTGCCTGATAAGAATTGATCCTGCAGTTACTTTTTCTCCACCATAAGCTTTTACTCCAAGTCTTTTAGAGTTTGAATCTCTACCATTTCTTGTGGATCCAGTACCTTTTTTATGTGCCATTAAAGATTTTTAATTTGATGATTTTTCAGTTTTTGGTTTAGTTTCTTTTTTAACATCAACCTTTTTAGAAGATGCTTTTGGAGAAATTTTACCTAATGATATTGATTTTACCATAACTCTTGTAAGCTCCTGTCTATGTCCCATTTTTCTTCTTGTCTTTTTTTTAGGCCTCATTTTATAAACAATGATTTTTTTATCTCTTTTGTGAGAAACAACTTCTAATTCAATCTTCGCATTTTTAACATAAGGCTTTCCAATAGAAACATTATTATTGTCATTAATAAGTAAAACTTTTTCTAAAGTGATTTTTTCCTTTTCTTTCGCATTCAATCTATCGATATCATAATATTTATTCTCTTCAAACCAAAATTGCTGGCCTGAAGTTTCTGCTATTGCGTATATATTACTTTTTTTTGGAGATTTATCAGAGGTTTTTTGGGATTTAGTCATATCTAAAGGACGCGATTAGGCTCAAATATAATATTTGATTTAGCCTAATAAACAATCATAAACGTTTGTTTATTTTCTTATTTTGTAGTGTAATAAGTCAAGACCTAATCTTAAATTTTTTTATCTATTGCAAATTTTAAAACAATGTCTGCAAGAAAAACTTATATTCTAAAACTTTATGTTGCAGGAAATACCCCCAATTCAATGAGGGCTTTGAATACTCTTAAGGAAATTTTGGAAAATGAATTTAAAGGCGTTTATGCTTTAAAGGTTATTGATGTACTTAAGCAGCCGCAATTGGCAGAAGAAGATAAAATTCTTGCGACTCCAACACTTGCCAAAATTCTTCCGCCTCCTGTGAGAAAAATAATTGGTGACTTATCAGATAGAGAGAAAGTTTTGATTGGATTAGATTTACTTTTTGATGAATTAATTGAAAGTGATTATAGTGGAGGTAAATAACAAAAAACCTTTTATAGAATAAGTGCCAGGAAAAATCTAATTAATAACTAAAAAACATCTATGAAACATAAAAAGTCTTATCAATCAAACAAAATGCAAGTTCAGAAATTGCCTACAGGCATAGATGGGTTTGATGATGTTTGTAGAGGAGGATTGCCTGTTTCTAGAAGTACTCTTGTAAGTGGGACATCAGGAACAGGCAAAACTGTTTTTTCTCTACAGTACTTGCACCATGGAATTTGCAATTTTGATGAACCGGGAATTTTTATCACTTTTGAAGAATCTCCTTTGGATATCATAAGAAATGCTGCTAGCTTTGGCTGGGATCTTCAGGAATTGATTGATCAAAATAAACTTTTTATTTTGGACGCTTCACCAGATCCAGATGGTCAAGATGTGGCGGGAAACTTTGACTTGTCTGGTTTGATTGAAAGAATTAGTTATGCAATAAGAAAATATAAAGCAAAAAGAGTTGCTATAGATTCTATTACCGCCGTTTTTCAGCAATATGATGCTATCTATGTTGTTAGAAGAGAAATATTTAGACTAATAGCAAGATTAAAGGAAATAGGAGTTACAACTATTATGACTACCGAAAGGGTAGATGATTATGGACCAATTGCTCGTTATGGAGTTGAGGAATTTGTTTCAGATAATGTTGTCTTATTAAGAAATGTCCTCGAGTCAGAAAAAAGAAGAAGAACCTTAGAAGTTTTGAAATTGCGAGGCACTGTGCATATGAAGGGAGAATTCCCTTTCACTATGGGGGCAGATGGTATTAGTGTTTTTGCCCTTGGCGCAATGAGATTAACCCAAAGATCTTCAAATATCAGGATAAGTTCAGGAGTTCAAGATTTAGATGATATGTGTGGGGGAGGTTATTTTCAAGATTCTATTATTCTTGCGACGGGAGCTACAGGTACTGGGAAGACTATGCTTGTATCAAAATTTATAGAAGATGCTTATAACAATAATGAACGAGCAATTTTATTTGCTTATGAGGAATCAAGAGCTCAATTACTGAGGAATGCTACGAGTTGGGGGATAGATTTTGAAAAGATGGAAAGTGATGGATTACTTAAAATTATTTGTGCATACCCTGAATCAACTGGCTTAGAGGATCACTTGCAGATTATAAAAACTCAAATAAACCAATTCAAACCCAAAAGAATGGCTATTGATTCTTTATCTGCTTTGGCCAGAGGAGTTAGTTTGAATGCATTTAGACAATTTGTAATTGGAGTTACAGGATACTCAAAACAAGAAGAGATAGCTGGTTTTTTTACAAATACGGCTGAAGAATTTATGGGTAGTCACTCCATTACTGATTCACATATTTCAACTATCACAGATACCATACTTCTACTGCAGTATGTAGAAATTAAGGGGGAAATGGCAAGAGCCCTAAATGTATTTAAAATGCGTGGATCATGGCATGATAAACGTATTAGAGAATTTATAATCACAAGTAAGGGGCCTGAAATAAAAGATTCATTTTCTAACTTTGAGCAAATCTTCAGTGGGGCACCACACAGAATTATCCCTGATCAGAGTGTTCAAAATGTTTTTAAAGGAATAGAAAGTGAATAAAAAATCAAATTTTTGAACTTGAAAAATTCTCCTCACTATTAATTGTTTGAGTTATCAATTCATCTTTGTCCGACTGCTCTAACGGCAAATCAAACCAAAATGTTGTTCCTACACCTAGTTCACTGGCCATTCTAATTTCCCCTCCATGTTTCTCAATAATCCCTCTAACTATCGATAATCCTAAACCTGTCCCTTGTTCAGTATGAACCGTATTTTCAACTCTATAAAAACGATCAAATATTTTTTCTTGGTCAGATTGAGATATTCCAGAACCAGTATCAGCAATTTCAATTCTTACTTTAGGTAATGGAGAAACTAACTCACACTGAGGAGCATTATCATTAAAATCGTTAGGAGGAAATGCTGGACATGAGTCAGGCCAAGTATATGCTCGAATAATAAGATTACTGTTTTTTGGACTGAATTTCAGTCCATTACCAAGTAGATTATCAAAAACTTGAAGAAGCAAGTCGAAATTACCCAGAATTGTAGGGATAGTCTCTTCAATATCTTGTCCTAGTGAAACATTTTTTTCTGTTGCATTCAGTCTATAGTTTCTAAGAGTTTGTTCTATAGCAGGTTTTATATCCATCGGTTCTAATTGAATTATCTTCCCTGACTCTAACCTTGATAAATCTAATACATCATTAACTAGTCTTGTTAATCTATCAGTCTCTGAATTAGCAATTCCTAAAAACTCAAGTTGTTCCTCATTAGATAATTGATCTTTTAAATCATATAAAGTCTCAACATAGCTTTTTATATTAAATAGTGGAGTCCTTAATTCATGAGAGACATTACTAATAAATCTATTTTGTGCAGCATTAAGTTCAACTTCTCTAGTTAGGTCTTGTATAGTTACTGCTATTCCTTTTAATTCCACTTTATTGGTATCTAAAACCGACTGCAAAACAATCCTAAGAGTTCTAGCTGGTTCGCCAAGGCAACATCTTAAGTCATCATTCTCTTTTTCTCGATTAAGGATTGATTCAATATTTGTATGTAAATCATTTGATAAGATTTCTGGAATTTCATTTAAGAGATATTTTCCTTCTAGAAATCTTCCTTCCCAACGAAATAACCTCTTTGCCGTTGGATTAGTCAAGACAATTCTTCCTCGAGAATCTAATAAAATTGCACCATCTGCCATAGTAGCTATTAGTGACTGTTGCTTGATTTGAGCCGCTTTTAGTTCTTCAATATTTGCCTCATCATAATTCTCAAGCTGAGTAGCCATCCTGTTAAATCCATTTAAAAGTTCTCCTAGATCTCCTGTCATCGGTAGAGTGATTCTGGATTTAAAATTTCCTTTTGAAATCTCTCTTACACCCCTAACTAATTCTCTAACAGGTCTTGTAATTGTTAGTGCATTAAAAACAGCACCAAGTATCACTAATACCCAAATAGAAATAAATACTGCAATAGTTACTTCTCTAGTGAGGGCTGCGGAGGCTAAAGCTTTTTTGTTGGGAGTAACTCCTAAAGCCAATGTCCCCAGATATTTGCCTTTCCATAGCATCGGCACAAATACATCAGTAACTTGTCCTTGGGGAGTTGCATGCTGCCTAACTAAAGGAAATTGAGGACGCTTTTTTAATTCAGATGGCAATTTTAACTTTCTAGTTAATTGAAATTGGCTATTGGTGTTGGTTGGAGTGGCACTTATTGGGATGCCAAGTTGCACTATATCGTCTGAATCAGTAAAAAATATGTAACGCAAATTTCTGCTTGATCTCCAAAATTTTTCAGCAACATTTGAAATCTCTTTTCTTTGGTTATTAGCTACTAGTTCAGTTACGTTGCCTGAGAGGAGTAGACCTAGATCTCTGGCATATCTTGTATCGTTCATTCCTGCATCTCTTTGAATGCTATTTAATGCAAAGAAAGTTATCCCAGTCATTAGAAGGCTAACTACTAATGTCCCAATTGCTAATAATTTTGTTCGTAGGCTAAATGCCCCCCACCAAGTCAAAAGTCTAATAACCCAATAGTTTGCATTGATTTCATCTCTTCTATTTGAGGAGGAAAATTCTGAATTATTGGTATTATTATTTTCTAACATTAATTAGGGCTCCTTTTATATTTTGCTCTAACTTGATGACCAATATCTTTTCTGAAAAAAATACCCTCAAAACTTATTTTTTTTAGATTTCTATAAACTTTTTCAAAAACCTCATCATAATTTGACCCTTGACAAACAATGCTTAGAACCCTACCCCCATCTGTTATTACTTCATTATTTTTATTTAAAGTGGTTCCAGAATCAAAAATTTGGAAGTCATTTTCATCAGTATCTCCAATATTGATTTTATAACCAGTTTTGTAGTCGAGAGGGTAACCTTTTGAAGTAGCAATAACACAGCCACTTACTTTAGTAGGTTGATTTATTTTTTCGTCCCCAGTTAATTCGCCCATAGCACATTTTTGTAAGAGGGTTACAAAATTTTTATCCATTAAAGGCATAATAGTTTGACATTCGGGATCACCAAATCTGCAGTTGTATTCTATAACTTTAGGACCTGATTTTGTGATCATTAATCCGAAATAGAGTACACCTCTGTAATCTATATCTTTCTTTATTAGTCCAGCTATGGTTGGTTGAATTATTTCAGTCTCAATTCTCTTAAGATAGCTTTTTGTTATGAGTGGAGTTGGAGAATAAGCTCCCATCCCGCCGGTGTTAGGCCCCTCGTCATTGTCTTTTAGGCGTTTGTGATCTTGAGCAGTTGGAAGTAATAGATATTTCCCCCCATCGCAAATAGCAAAAACTGATACCTCTGGACCTTGTATTTTTTCCTCTAGAACAACTATTTCTCCAGCTTTTCCAAACTTCCCATTTAATATTTTTTTAGTTTCCTTTAGGCATTCTTCCTTTGAGTCAGGAATAACAACCCCTTTGCCTGAAGCTAATCCATCGGCCTTAACTACAAGTGGATTTGGATAGGAAGAAATATATTCTTCTGCTTTTTCGATTGAATTAACTTGCCAAAATTTTGCGGTTGGAATATTGGCTTTTTTCATAAATTCTTTTGCCCATGATTTGCTAGATTCTAATCTCGCGCCATCAGCTCCTGGACCAAAAACATTAAAGCCTTTTTTTCGAAGGGTATCTGCTAATCCATTAGATAGAGGTATTTCTGGACCAATAACAATTAAATCAAGATCTAATGCATGAAGTTGATTGGTTAATCTTTTTTTATCATTGATATCCAAATTGATTCTTTCACATTTATTTATTTTTTCTGATCCTGCATTGCCAGGAATAATATAAATTTTTTTGACTAGCTCGCTCTTTTCAATTGCCCAAGCTAAAGAATTTTCTTTTCCTCCATTACCAACTATTAAAACATTTTCTAATTTATTTGAAATTTTGTAATTATTCGAATTGGTACTCATGAATTTGTTTTTGAAGGTTCTGAAGTTTGGATGAATAATCAGCTAATATAAAATTAATGAATTCATCAAACAATTCTTCCATTAAATGCATATGCCTATTATAAATAACATTTTAAATTATAAAAGCAGGAGTTTTCATGCAAACTAAAAGCGATTTGATATATGAGGGTAAGGCAAAAAAAATATTTGCTTATCATGAGGATGATAAAGTTTTAATTGAATTTAAGGATGACGCTACAGCTTTTAATGCTCTCAAAAAAAATAAATTTGAAGGGAAAGGAGAATTAAATTGTCTTATAAGTTCAAAAATTTTTGAGTTATTAATAAAGCACAATATTCCAACTCACTTCGTAGGACTTAAAAATAAAACTTCAATGATTGCTCAAAAAATAAAAATAATACCTCTAGAGGTTGTACTCAGAAATACTGCCTATGGATCACTATGTAAGCAGACAACAATTAAACCTGGCACAGTTCTAAAAAGTCCATTGATTGATTTTTATCTGAAAAATGATGAATTGAAAGATCCACTATTAACTAGAGAAAGAATAATGATGTTAAATTTAATTAGTAATAATGACTTAGAATTAGTTATTGATTTAACTTTAAAAATAAATCGTATTTTAAAAAAATTTTTTTACGATCTAAAAATTAACCTTGTTGATTTTAAATTAGAATTTGGCTTTAATTCAAATGGTGAAATTGTCTTAGGAGATGAAATAAGTCCTGATAATTGTAGATTATGGGATCTCAATATAAATAATGATACAATTGTAAGTCTAGATAAAGATATTTTTAGAAATGATTTAGGAAGTTTAATTGAAGCCTACAGTGAAATCTACAGAAGAATAGACAATTTCATTTAGAAACGCAAACTCAATTATTATGAAAAAATTTCTAATTTTATCTTGTTTTATAAAACCATGAGAAAAGTTCTGGCGAAATTTAAAAAATTTTTTTCAAGCATATCTTGTTTTTCATTGCTTGTTATGTCGAATAATACAGAATTAGCGGCTCAATTTGCATCTTTTGAGGAAGAGGTATTGTTTTCAATAGAAAATAAGCTTACTAATGATAATAATCAGTTTCTTGAGTTAAATAAATTAAAAAAAAATAATTTGTTAATCGTTGATAATGGTAAAAAAGCTGATGAAGAGAGTGTTCTTATTGCGGAAATCATTATTGAAGGTTGGGAAGATCATCCTGAAGGAAGGAAATTAGAATTAGCTGCTTATGATTCCATGAGTATTAAACCTGGAAGTGTAGTGAATAATCAAACTTTGAAGAATGACCTGAATGCAATTTATGCGACTGGATGGTTTTCAGGTGTGAAAATCAAATCTCAGGATGGCCCACTGGGGGTTAGGCTTCTTGTAAGTGTAGTCCCTAATCCTATCTTAAATAAAGTTAAGCTTAATCCAGAAAAAACAATAATTCCTAATGATTATTTGAATGATATCTTCTTAAATGATTATGGAACTACTCTGAATCTAAAAGAACTTCAAAGCCGAATAACTTTAATAAAAAAATGGTATGAAAATAAAGGTTATTCTTTAGCCAGAATTAATGGTCCTGAAAGAATCTCTGATGATGGTGAAGTCACTTTAAATGTTAATGAGGGAATAGTATCTAATATTGAGCTAAGATTTTTGGGCTCCGACGGAGAAGTATTCAAAGATGGAAAGCCAAGAAAGGGAAAAACAAAAGATTGGGTTATTAAAAGAGAATTAAAAACAATTCCAGGTTCTATTTTTAATAGAAAAGTTTTAGAGGCAGATATAAAAAGACTTTATAGAACTTCCCTTTTTGATGATGTGAAGGTATCTCTTGGGCCAGATAAGTTAGACCCCAAACAAGTTGTTATAACCTTGGACTTAAGTGAACAGAGGACTGGATCATTAACGGGAGGTCTAGGCTACAGTAATAGCGCAGGTATTTTTGCAACAGTTGGATTACAAGAAACTAATGCTCTTGGCAGGGCTTGGTCAACAAATTTAAACCTTAATTTTGGTCAGTATTCTAATACTTATAACTTTTCCTTATCTGATCCCTGGATCAAGGGTGACAAGCATAAAACCTCTTTTAGAACAAATGTTTTTTTGAGTAGGGATTATCCTCAAGAATTTAGAACTGAGAATAATATTATTGATAAAAAAATATTTGCTGTTAACGACAAAATAGCTGCGAATAATGATTCTTTTTCAACTATAGTTCTAGAAAAAACAGGAGGGGGGTTTGCTTTCTCAAGACCTCTTAATGGCGGAGATCCTTTTAAAGAATCAAAATGGAGAGTTCTTGCTGGAATGAATTTTAAATCAGTAAAAATGATTGATAGTGGTGGAAACAAAAAACCCTATGGAGACTTGACTCCAACGGTTGGCAATGTAAATGAAATTATTTGTATAGGGTATAGCCCGAAAGATGGTACATGTCCTGCTGAAAATATACTTGTAAGTGCTATTTCAAGCGCGTCTTGGAATAATTTAAATAATTCAGTAAATCCAACTTCAGGAAATAAATTAACCCTTGGAACCGAGCAGTTTATATCTATGGGTGATAATTCTCCAGCTTTTAACAGATTTAGAGCCACATATGCATTTTTTATTCCAACTAAGATCATTAACCTGACCAAAGGATGCAGGTCTAGCAAGATTGTTAGCGATGATTGCCCCCAAACAATAGGTTTTGAATTAAAAGGAGGTTCTATCATTGGTGAATTACCACCATATGAGGCATTTTGTATGGGAGGTAATTCATCCATAAGAGGTTGGGGTTCCTGCGATTTAGCAGTTAGTAAAAGTTTTGTTGAGGGTACTGCAGAATATAGATTTCCCATATGGAGAATGATCTCAGGTGCAATGTTTGCAGATGCAGGAACTGATTTAGGCTCTCAAGCTCAAGTACCAGGTAAACCTGGAATGTTATTAAAAAAACAGGGTTCCGGTTTTTCTTTAGGTGGTGGAGTTGGAGTTAAAACACCAATTGGCCCTCTTAGATTAGATGTGGCAAGCAAAGGATTTGGTGATGATTATAGATATACACTTGGAGTAGGATGGAAGTTTTAAGTGTTTTTGTGGCCCTCTAATTATGATAATTGTTATACCATCGCTAGGAGGTTTTCTAGAGAGGGTATAGGTCTCCATAGTGGTGAAAAAACAAGAGTAAAAATTTCTCCTTACGAAGAAGAGGGTTATCACATCTCTTTCGCTGATAAGCCAGATCAGATTTTCAAACTAAATCAAAATCTAATTGGTAGTACTATGCTCTGTACAGCAGTTAAATTAAATGGGAGAAATTTATATACAATTGAACATTTGCTATCTTCGTTGGCTGGATGTGGGTTGAGTTACATACATATAGAGATCAACGGGAAAGAAATACCACTTTTAGATGGATCAGCAATTCAATGGGTTAAGGCATTTGAAGATGTTGGTATTAGAAAAGTTCCTAAACCAGAAAATTTTCAACGCGAGCTTACAAAGCCAATCATATTTCATAAAAAAGAATCAGTTATAGCTTTAAGCCCGTCTAACAAGACCAAAATTATTTCTTCTATAAGTTTTCCATATAAAGCAATTGGTACACAAACTTTTGAAATTGACCTGAATCCTAAATCTTACGTCGAAAAAATTGCTCCAGCCAGAACTTTTGGTTTTAAAGATCAGTTCCAAGAGTTAAGTGAACTTGGATTAATAAAAGGGGGAAGTTTGGAAAATGCCCTTGTTTGTGACGGTGATAAATGGGTAAATCCTCCATTAAGATTTGATGATGAACCAATAAGACATAAAATTTTAGACCTAATTGGGGACTTGGCTTTGGTAGGGTTACCTAAGGCACAAATTTTAGTTTATAAAGGATC
>FUFK010044175.1_pt1 | contig 16307 bp, 17 predicted proteins | sample 1021851 | NCBI WGS metagenome assembly FUFK01 (sample SAMEA51879418, study PRJEB19060) | metagenome | reverse complement strand
CGAGTACCATTTTTATAATTATTAAGTTGAGATGCTGTATACATTGCATGTTGTCCTCTTAAAGCTGGGTATTTTGCCGGGGTGTTTCCCGCGCCATTAGGACCGTGGCAAGACATGCAAGCAGGGATTCCTTTTGTGGGATTTCCCCCTCTGTATAACTTTTCGCCGGAAACATTTATTTCATTAACCGAAGAAACTTTGACCGGCATTTTTGAATAATAATCGGCTATTTCCCACATATCCTTTTCGGAGAGNGAATTAGCTATGGGCCACATAACAGCATTATTTCTTGCTTTTGATTTAAAAGCGGCTAGTTGTTGGTAAGTGTATTCGGCTCCTTGGCCAGCCAGGTTGGGCCAGATTGGATTTACACTGTTCCCATCGACACCATGGCAAGCAGTGCAGACTGCCACTTTTTTTTCGCTAGCGAATCCCGCTAATGAGTAACAAATTAAAATAATTGTAAATATAACGCTCCGTTTCATATTCTCTTCTCGATGAAATAATTTTTCTGATTTATTATACACTTCTAAATACGATTTTTCTTTAGGTTTATCACAAAATATTTCTTAAACTAACAGTGTGTCAAGAATTCGTTACATGAAGCATCATCAAAATTTACTAGCGTATTTCCAGAAGGCTAAGTTTTTAACAAGTGTTCCCAATTTCAGGCTTTTGCCAGACGACCACGGCTCAGAAATAGTCTTTGTTGGTCGATCAAATAGCGGTAAATCCTCAACAATTAATTCCTTATGTTCGAGAAAAAATTTAGCTCGAACCAGTCGGACACCTGGACGAACTCAACAATTCAATTGTTTTAACCTGCTGGCAGATCGTCGACTGGTCGATGTTCCAGGTTTCGGTTACGCAAAAGTTTCTAAGGCGGTTAAGTCAAGATGGGAAAAAGAATTGTCGAACTACCTTCAATATAGAAAGTCATTAAAGGGTTTGGTTTTGATAATGGACATTAGAAACCCTCTCAGAGAGGTTGAAAAAAGTATCTTAACTTGGTCTATCGAAGCTCAACTTCCAACGGTTGTTTTATTAAATAAATCAGATAAGACGAAGCGAAACTACAACTTAACAACGTTGTCAAAGGTTAAGACCTATTTTCAGGAAGTCAATAAAGATTATGAGCCGAATATAATTATTTTTTCCGCAAAGTTTGGAAGCGGATTATCTGATCTAGCTCCTTTATTAATTCGATGGCTTAATATTGATTAGGTTATTTTTCGAATTAATTGAATGATTCTTGATACGTTTAGATTTTAATTGAAGCTAATACAGGAGTGTGATCAGATGGCTTTTCCCACCCGCGAGGTGATGGATCAATCCAACAATCAAAGCTCAGTCTATTTTGGGTATAAGCCAAAATTAAATCAATTCTTAGCCCCCTGTTTCGTCTGAAGCACGCTGCTCTATAATCCCACCAACTAAAGGCTTTTAGGTTTTTATTTTTGTGCCTGAATAAATCTATGAATCCAATTGATTTTAATTTATTAATATATTCTCTCTCTGTTGGAGAGCATAAAATTTTATCTCTCCATTCATCGGGATCGTGAACGTCTAAATCATCAGGTGCAATATTAAAATCACCCAGTAAAAACACGTTTTCGAATTCTTTGCATCTTTCTGCAATCCAATCGCAAAACTTATTNAGCCATCTTAGCTTGTATTGAAATTTTTCACTTCCTAGAGCAGAGCCATTTGGTACATAAATGTTGACAAACAGGGACTTATCTTTTGTTATTGCAATTAATCGTCTTTGATCGTCATCTAACCCCTGTAATTCTTTGCAAAATAGGTTTGCCTGATTATTGAATAATATACAAACCCCGTTGTAGGATTTTTGACCGGTAAACTCTGTTTGAAAACCAATTTCAGAAAACATTTGTTCCGGAAAATCGACATCCTGAACTTTAGTTTCCTGTAAACATAATATATCTATATTATTCTTTTCCAGCCACAGCCTGAGGCGGTCGAGCCTTGACCTAATAGAATTAACATTCCAGCTTGCGATAGTGATCATAAATTAGTTTTACCTTTTGTTACTTGACACACACTGCACTCTGGATCTTTTTTTAGCTTCAGGGTAGTCCACTCTACTAACTGGGAATCAAAGAGCAATAGTCGTCCATCTAATGTTGTACCAAAGTTAGCAATAATTTTAAGTGCTTCAATTACTTGCATGCTCGCAATAACACCCAACAGAGGAGAAAGAACACCATTTGTTNCACAATTTTCTTCTGTCCTATAATCAGAAGAGTCAAAAAGACAATGGTAGCAGGGAGAGCTTCGTTTAAGATTAAAGACGCTTAGTTGTCCCTCAAAGCGTACCGCGGCGCCTGAAACGAGGGGTATGCCATTTTTTAGTGATAGCTCGTTTAAAAAAAACCTTGTATCGAAGTTGTCGCTCGCGTCAATATAAACACTTGCCCCTTGCAGTAATGAAGCCGAGCATTTTTGGACTCTTCCAACATAGGTATCTATCTTGACCTTTGGGTTTAGCCTCTGTAAGACTTCTCTTGCTACTTTAGCTTTTTTCTTCCCAATATCTCCTGTTTGAAAAATAATCTGACGTTGAAGATTAGAAATTTCAACCTCATCGTGATCGATTAAAACGATTTCACCAATACCAGAAGACACTAAATACATGGAGATGACCGAACCAAGGCCTCCGAGGCCTACTAGAACAGCCTTAGAATTTCGGATTTTTTCTTGACCCTCTATGTCAATTTGAGGCAGTAAAATATGTCTACTGTACCTTAACAATTCATTGTCTTTCAAAAATTATCCTTTATAAAATGCCTAATTGTTTTTCCATCCTATAGTTACACGCTCGGATTTATTAAGATCTAGAAAAGTATTGGCTTGTTCAAATCCACTTTTTTTTAAATAAGACCTTACTTGTCTGGCTTGTGTTTCACCGTGTTCTAGAAGTATTTTACCTGTCTTAGTAAGAAACTTTGGTGCTTGAGTGATTATTTTTTCTAGATCGGCAAATCCATTTTTGTTGCTATAAAGACTTATTTTTGGTTCAAAACGAATGCTGTTAGATAAAGATTGATCGGAAGTATTACTTACATAAGGTGGATTGCTTATAATCATATGAAAAAAATTTTCCATTGCAACAGATGAAAACCAGCTACCGACACAGAGTTTGACGTTTTTAATAGCTAGGTCATTAAGGTTTCTTTGCGCGACTTTTACTGCGTCTAGGCTTAAGTCGATGGCGATAATTTGGGTGTCAGGTCTTTCTTTCGCGATAGAGGCTGCGATAATTCCAGAGCCTGTGCCTAATTCTAGAATATTAATACTTAGTTGCTTCTCGCACTCTTTTAGAGCTAAATCAACAAGGGTTTCGGTTTCTGGTCTAGGAACAAGAACAGACTGATTTATAAAGAAGTCAATTGATCGAAATTCTTTTTGATTAACTAAATAAGCGATAGGTGTGCCGATTGCCCTTTTTTTTATCAGCTTGAAGAAATTAGACACCTGTTTGTTTGTGATAACCTCGTCAAATCTACAGTAGAGTTGTTCCCGGCTTAGTTCAAGTATGGAGCATAGTAGTAATTCTGAATCGAGTTCAGCTGATGTTGAATTTTTTAGTTCTGAGGCTCCATTTTTTATTAGATTTTTGATTTTTAGCATAACATTCAGTTTTTTTCAGTAATTCTAGACATTAAATCTAGCTGATGTTCTTCTTGTAAAGGATTGATTATCATCTCTAGTTCTCCATCAAGAATTTGTTCAATCTTGTAAAGAGTCAAATTAATCCTATGATCCGTCATTCTGCCTTGAGGAAAATTATATGTTCGTATACGTTCAGACCTATCACCACTACCAACGAGAGATTTTCGAGTGTCTGCCTGCTCTCTTCTTTGTTTTTCCTTTTCATTATTCAGAAGTTTTGCACTCAGCAAACTCAAAGCCCTAGCCTTGTTTTTATGTTGCGATCTTTCGTCTTGACATTCGATAACCGTCCCCGTGGGTAAGTGGGTTATTCGAATAGCAGAGTCTGTTTTGTTAACATGCTGACCGCCCGCGCCCGATGCTCTATAAGTGTCTATCCTGAGGTCATTTTGGTTAATTTCTACACTGTTCACCTCAGAAACCTCGGGTAATACAGCGACAGTACAAGCAGATGTATGAACCCGGCCTTGCGATTCAGTTTCTGGAACCCTTTGAACTCTGTGAGCTCCAGACTCAAATTTTAGTTTTGAATAAACATCGTTTCCTGAAATTTTGCAAACTATCTCTTTGAATCCTCCAATTTCGCCCTCGCTTTTTGAAATTATTTCTGTTTTCCATTTTTGTTTTTCAGAAAATTTTAGATACATTCTTAATAAATCATTCACAAATAGTGCAGCCTCATCTCCCCCTGTGCCAGCTCGTATTTCTAAAAATATATTTGCTTGGTCATCAGGGTCATTAGAAACAAGCATTTTTTTTATTTGTGTTTCCAACTGATATAGATCATCTTTGATCGCGATCAATTCTTCTTCCCCTAATTTTTTCATATTAGGGTCTGAGTCTAATAGCAGTTCTTTTGCTCCGATAAGATCATCTTGTTTCTTTTTTATTTTTTCAAAACACTCAGTAATTGGAATTAGTTCTGACAGTTCCTTAGATTGTTCAATAAATCTTTGTTGATTTTTAATTACTTCGGGATTTGCAAGACTTTGTTCTAATTCATTCTTTCTAGTGCAAATACTGTCAAGTCGGGTCAGCAAGGCTTTTTCCATCTTTTCAACGACTTTCTACATCAATGCCAAGTATTTTAATTGCATTGCTCAGTAACTCTGATTCACCAGCGTATTCTCTAAGTTTTGTTGTTGGGATATGGATCAATTTTCTGCTTAATCTCTTACCCAACATTTCTACTATTTCTTCAGGATTTGAACCTTTTTTAAGTTCCTTTAAAGCAATTTCAATTTCTTTATTGCTAAGTTTTTCTGCCTGAGCACGATAGCGGTTAATAAATTGATTTACACCTTGAATTTTTTCCCATTCTAGGAAATCTGACGTTTTGAAATTTACTATCTCTTCGGCTTCTATTGATGCAGCGGATCTGGCTCCAATATTTGACTCTACTATTACTCTAAGGTCATCAATGGTGTATAAAAACGATGATTCAAGCGATCCAATGTTCTCTTCGATATTTCTGGGAACACCCAGATCGACAAAAAATATCGGATGACCTTTTCTTTTTTCAATTGATAGCCTGGCAATATCTAAACTAATAATAGGTTTTTTTGTGGTTATCGAAGAAATAACAATGTCTGCTAATGGCAGAAACTTTGGAATATCAGTTAACCCAATGGTCTCACCGCCGCATATTTCCGTGATTGATTTCGAGTTAGCTCGTGTTCTATTGGCAACGTAAACCTTCCCAATGTTTGTATGGCTAAGGTGGCGAGCTACCAAAGTTGTTGTTTCACCGGCTCCCACAATTAACGCGGTTGAATTTGAAAGATTACCATGTATTTGCTGAGCTAGTTTAATGGCAGCAAAAGCAATGGAGACAGGCGACCGTCCTATTTCTGTCTTTGTTCGGATAATTTTTGAGGTAGTGAATGCATCTTGCATTAATTTATTTATGAATTTCCCTGCTGTGCCAACTTCTAAAGCAACTTTATAAGCTTTTTTCAATTGACCTAGAATCTGGGGCTCGCCTAAAACAAGAGAGTCAAGACCGCTTCCCACTCTCAGAGCATGTCTTATTGCATACTCATTACTAAGGCTATAAAAATGTGGCTTTAAAGTATCTACGTNTAGATTTAAATAATACGCAAGCCATTTCATAGGTTTTTCTTCTACATTTATATCTAATTTACAATACAGCTCTGTTCTATTACAAGTTGAAACAATCATGGATTCATCTATCCCGTCGATTGCGTTGAGTTGAGGTAATGCTCTCTTTAATTCATCCGAATCAAATGAAAGTAATTCTCTTATTTGAATAGGGGCTGTTTTGTGACTTAGCCCTTGGACAAGTAAACTCATTATTGCTTTTTGATAAAAAAAAATTCTTACGGTAATTATAAGTTATTTTTAGCGTTTATTACCATAGCGTTTTATTGGATATTAATCGCTCATTATAGAGTATTAAGCCCCATTCTTGAGCCCAAGTCTCTTATCTTTTATTCTACAAAGGGTAGATTAAAAGATAATAGGTTTGCATGCCATATAATTTAATGAAAAAATTTACTTTGCTTCCTGCAATTCTTTCTGCCTTACCGCTCTTATTTATGATAGCGACACTTAGTCAGCCTAAATTGGTCGAGCAATCCTACTCAGAGTTAATTACGAACGATTCTCAAAAGCGGTTTGAAAATTCTTGGCTAGATCTAGCTATGTTTGCGGAATTCGCACACCATTCAAAAAACTACCGAATTGCTGCAAATTATTATTTGGAGCTTTATAAGCTAACAGGAAACCTTGATTTTTTGAGTCGATTAATAAGCAGCTATATAGCTAGCAAAGATTTGAAAAGTGCATTGTTATTTCTTGATGAGCATCTTGACAATCAAAATTCGGACGATTTGTTGGCGCTAAAATTAGCCCTAACGTTTAAGTATGAAATATTAAATAAAGATTCAGGCGTGAATTTAGAATTTAATTTTCACACCATAATAGACGAAAAAAAAGTTGTGAGTTATCTCCAGATGCTGAATTTTACACCCTCTGAGTATCTAATGGTTATTAATATTTTCCGTCGTGAGAGGGAAAGTATTTCTATAGAAAAACCAGATGAATTCCTGCTTTATCTGATGTTAGCTGGTAACTTGTGGCAAGAGGCACAATCTCAAATTAAAAAGTTTGAAGGGTTTGGAATGTTGCAATCAAATAGCGTAGATATCATCTTTCGTGAACAGCTGAAAAAAGGTTCGACGGCTACTCTATTGGAGTGGGTTGAATTTTTGGAAAGAAAGCATGGCATCAAACCACAGTTTTTGATGATGAAAACAGAAATTTATAGGAATCAAAAGAAAAGAAACCTTGTTATTAATACTTTGAGGAAAGCGGTTAAAGCTTTTCCTAACAATAATCAATTGATTTTTTGGAGAGCTGTTCATTTGTTTAATTATAATCTGTTGGACGAAGCTAGTAAGGATCTAGAGTCATTGCTAGCCTTTGGTTATAGGCAGAGCGAGGTTCATTTTTTTTTAGGAGCTATTGCCGAAGCTGGCGGTCAATATGCAGATGCGATTGAGCATTTGATGTCAATAACCAGCTCAGAATCAGAAATGTATTTTATCGCTCAAAAAAAAATTGCTCAATTAAAGTTTGCCTCTAAACAATTTGGAAAAGCTTTAGAATTACTAGACTCGCTTCAAATGGATTTCCCGGATAAATTTGTAGAGATTATTCAATTTGAAGCTGATTTATTAATAGAGAACGATGAATTTGAACTAGCAATGACTGTTCTTAATGATTCATTATCAAAATTAGATTTTAATCGTGATCTTATTTATACAAGGGCACTTGTTGCCGATAGACTAGGCGAAATTGAGTTGGTTGAAAACGATTTAAGGAAAATCTTATCGCTTTTCCCGAATGACGCAGACGCTTTAAATGCTCTCGGTTATTCGTTAACAAACTTTACCAGTCGTTACGAAGAGGCTTATCAGCTGATAAGAAGAGCTCTTGAGCTTAAGTCTGATAGTTTTTATATACTTGATAGTATGGGTTGGGTTTATTTTAAATTAGGAGACCTTAGGAGCTCAATTTTTTATCTTGAAAAAGCTTATGAACTTAGCCAAGATGAGGAGATAACCCAACACTTAGTTGAAGTCCTAAATGCTAATGGTGAATTTGAAAAAGCTAGATTAATTTTGGAAAAATCGTGAGCATCAAAACCGTTAGTTTATATGTGTTTATTATCTTGCTTCTCGGATGCTCATCCATTCACAAAAGCTATAAATCAAAAAATGACATTTCTAAAAAGGAATTTGACTCAACTAACTATAACTATAATTTAGACTACCAAGGTAAAGGCAGTATAAATTACCGTGGGGAGTTAGCACTCTTTATTTTTACATGGATAAATCGAGAAAAGGTAACCTCAATAGTACTTAACGACTCTTTTAAATTAAATGAAGTTTTAATTATTTTAGATAAAAAAAATGTTTCAGTGGAGTTAAAAAAAATCACATCGAGCAATTTGCCAATAGTCTTAGACTCATTTAAGGACAATATGTTAGCGAAGAAGATTCTTAGAGAAGCGTTGCTTTGGATTAATAGATCCATTGATTTTAAGGTTGCAAATGGTACAGGAGATTATTTTTGTTCTAAAACTGTCAAGAAATTGTACTGGCAAGGTCGCATTGATGGTTGCGGTTCAACCATTAAGAAAATAAACTTAGAAGGGAAAGATTTAAAACTTAAAATGATTTTTCGTAGAATGAATGGAGAAAATCGATGAAGTCGGTCTGGTTAGCGCCAGCAAAAATCAATCATTTTATTCATGTTTTGGGCAAAAGAGATGATGGTTATCATAACATACAGACAATTTTTCAATTTGTCTCTTTAGCGGACAAACTTGAGCTTGCCATTCGGGATGACGGGCAAATAGTTGGTTGCTATAAACTCAAAGGCCTGGAATTCAGAGATGATTTGATTTACAAAGCTGCTTTATTACTTAAGAAACTATCAGGAACTGAACTTGGCATTAGTGTAGGTTTGGACAAAAGAATTCCAATGGGTGGAGGGTTAGGTGGAGGTAGTTCTAATGCGGCTGCGATGTTAGTTGCACTGAACGTGTTATGGAAATTAAACTATCCTACACCGAAATTAATGTCTTTAGGTGCCGAACTAGGTTCGGACGTGCCGATTTTTATATTCGGACAGGCTGCGTGGGCAGAGGGGCGAGGGGAGATTCTTGAACCGATTACCACCTTATCAGAAAAAGTAGTCTTACTGTTATTTCCAAACGTACAAGTGTCTACAAAATTAGTGTTTGCCGACGAGTCATTGCCAAGAAACGCAACTTCTTTAAAGAAAACAGAACTAGAAGCCGCTAATTTACGAAACGATTTTCAGGATGTAACAAATAAATTATATCCAGAAGTAGAGAAGGCCTTTGTGTGGCTTTCGAAGCGTTGTGAGAAGGTTCAAATGAGTGGAACCGGTTCTACTTTATTTGTCATATTTGATTCACAAAGCGAGGCAGAAAAAATTAGAAAAACGGTCCCAGATAACTGGGGAGCGGTTGTTACACAATGTTTGAATAATTCGCCCTTACTTAATAGTCTTAAAACGTATCAAAATATGGCATCTTGGTAGTATAATGTATTTGATTGGGGTGTAGCCAAGCGGTAAGGCACGGGGTTTTGATCCCCGCATTCCCAGGTTCGAATCCTGGCACCCCAGCATAATTGTACATAATTTACGGGGTTTTAATTGAACGTACATTCGAACGATTCTCAAATGATCTTTAGTGGCAATGCCAATGAGCAATTGGCTCACGCAGTGGCTAATCACTTAGGGATCCCTTTGGGCAAGCGGACAGCAGAACGTTTCAGTGACGGAGAAATAATGGTTGAAATCCTTGAAAACGTCAGAGGCAGAGACGTTTTTGTGTTACAACCTACCTGCGCCCCTGCCAATGAAAATTTCATGGAACTGCTTATTTTAGTTGATGCTTTAAAAAGGGCTTCAGCACAAAGTATTACAGCAGTTATTCCTTATCTGGGCTACGCCCGACAAGATAGGAGGCCTCGCTCTAGCAGAGTCCCAATTACCGCGAAACTAGTTGCAAATATGATTTCCAGTGTTGGGGCGGATAGAGTTTTGACATTGGACTTGCACGCGGAACAGATTCAGGGTTTTTTTGATATACCAATGGATAATGTTTATGCCTCGCCGGTGCTTCTAGGAGACATATGGAAACATAAATATGAAGAATTAGTTGTAGTTTCGCCAGACGTCGGAGGTGTTGTACGTGCAAGAGCGATTGCTAAAAGACTTGACGAATCTGATTTGGCGATAATTGATAAAAGACGCCCAAAAGCGAATGAAGCTGAGGTAGTGAATATTATTGGTGATGTGCAAAACCGTACTTGTGTCATGGTAGACGATATTGTCGATACGGCGGGAACATTATGCGCCGCTTCAAGAGCGCTGAAAGATAGGGGCGCGCTAAAAGTTGTAGCATATTGTACTCACGCAGTGCTGTCCGGGAAAGCGCTGGATAATATTGAGAGCTCAGAACTTGACGAGTTAGTCGTCACGGATACTGTGCCACTTTCAGAGAGAGCAAAAAATTCCTCAAAAATTCGTTGTGTCTCTGTTGCCGGCCTAATTGGTGAAAGTATTAATCGAATTTACCTTGGTCAGTCTCTAAGTTCTATGTTCGTAGATTAATTTTGTACATGAAACTATATTTATGAAATAATGCTTCGTTCAAAAGATTTGTTTTAAGGATTATTGGGTAAACAAAAAGTGGAAAATCTGAAAATTAAAGCGGAAGATAGAATTGAAAAAGGCAAAGGTCCAAGTAGAAGACTAAGAAGAGATGGATATTTCCCTGGCATAGTATATGGTAATGGAGAGCCTAAGAAGATTAAAATCAATCATAATCATATGCTTAGATGCTTGCAAGATAGTCAATTCTATTCAAATATTCTTACTTTGGAAATTGGATCTCTCGAAGAGAAAGTCTTCCTTAAGTCTCTTTCAAGGCATCCTGCGAAGAAACAGATACTTCATGCCGACTTTCAAAGAGTTAATGAAGACGCAGAAATTTCTATTAAAGTGCCAATTAAATTAATCAATGAGGATAAATGTGTCGGAGTGCGCTTGGGAGGCGGGGTCGTCTCAAGACTACTCAATGAAATTGAAATATTATGTTTACCTAAAAATCTCCCAGCTTCGATAGATATTGATATTGAAAACATTGAAGCCGGACAATCTGTCCCTATTGGGGAATTAGTTTTACCAGAAGGGGTTAGGATTGCAGCTCTAGCTAAGGGAGGTGATGCTTCAATAAGCGTCATAAGAGTTTCGACACCGAAAGGAGCTTTGGAAGAAGATATGGAAGATGCTGCCGAAGATGACGAAGCAGAGGATAGTCAGGAAGGTGGTGATTCCGAAAACGGATAATTCTTGTAAGCCTGCAATTAAATCATGAAATCTCTTGTGGTCGGTTTAGGAAATAAAGGGTCTAACTATAAAACTCATCGGCATAATGTAGGCTCAGAAATTGTTTCAAAAATTTGTCAAATAAAAGATATAACATTAATCGAACGCGTTAAATATAAGGCGAGGGTTGGGCTAGATTCAAATCAAGTAAGTTACCTTATCCCTAATACATATATGAATCTAAGCGGACAATCGGTTGCTCTCTTTCTTAAAAATAAGAAAATCAATTTTTCTAATGTGTTCGTTATACATGACGACATAGATTTGGATGTTGGCATTGTTCGGTTAAAAAAGGGTGGAGGTACTGGCGGGCATAATGGTCTAAAAAGTCTGATTGGCTCATTATGCACTGATGCTTTTAACAGAATAAGGATTGGTGTAGGAAGGCCTAAGTTATCTGAAGATGTTAGTAACTATGTCTTGTCATCACCACCTGTATCAGAAAAGATCTTGATTGATAAAAGNGCTGAGAATCTAATTGAATCCATTGATATGATAACAGGTCAAGACGTACAGTTGAGCATGAATTTAATTAATAAAAGAAACACACTATGAGTTTGAAGTGTGGGATAATTGGTCTCCCGAATATTGGCAAGTCGTCCCTTTTTAACGCCCTTACTAAAAGCAATATTCCTGCTGAAAACTACCCCTTTTGCACTATAGATCCAAATAGCGGCTTGGTTCAAGTTCCTGATTTGCGCCTTGATAAGCTGGATAACATGATCAATCCAAAAGCCAAAGTTGAGGCTATTATGGAGTTCACAGACATTGCAGGTTTGGTTAAAGGTGCTTCGCAAGGTCAAGGCCTCGGCAATCAATTTCTTTCTCATATCAGACAAACTGACGCATTGATTCATGTAGTNAGAGCATTTGAGGATGAGGACGTAATTCATGTATCGAAAAAAGTAAGCCCACAAGACGACATAATGATAGTTGAGACTGAATTGGCACTGGCGGATCTCGAGCAATGCCAAAGAGTATTGGAAAAAACAAAAAAAAAATCAAAAGGTTCACCGAAAGAGTCAGCCAGTAAATTATCAATCCTTGACGAATTGTCTAGTTATTTATCAGANGGAAAAATGTTACGAGACATTTCATTATCGCACGAGGCTTTCCAAGTGGTCCAAGACTTGCAATTTTTGACAGCAAAACCTACTATTTTTCTGGCTAATGTAGATGAGAACTCTTTAGAGGGTAACCCCCTCTCAGATTTAGTTCAAGAATTCGCACTTTCTAATGAATCTACGTGTGTAATTTTAAGTGCGGCTCTAGAGCTTGAGTTAGCCGGGCTATCTAAAGGTGAAGAGAGTCAATTCCTTGAGATGCTGGGCTTGAATGAGACTGGATTAACAAAATTAATTCGAGCCTCATTTGATCTATTAAACTTACATTGTTTTTTTTCAGCAGGAAAAAAAGAAGTTAGAGCGTGGTCAATAAAACAGGGAGCTACGGCCTACGAGGCTGCAGCTGCTATACATAGTGATATCCAAAGAGGTTTTATCAAAGCGGATGTAATAGGCTATGATGATTACATTGAATTCTCAGGTGAGCTGGGTGCGAGAGAGAACGGAAAGCTTAGAACCGAGGGGAAAGAATATGTAGTTCAGGACGGAGATATCATAAACTTTAAGTTTAACGTTTGATTTCTAAGAATCCATGTTGCCGTGCAATACATTTACCTCGAACCGAAAGTTCAAGATCGGAACTTCCCCGACTGAATCAGGCTTTCTCAAATTTTAGAGAATTCTCAACATCAGCTCGACTTCTGTTCCTATTTTTTTTTAAGCATAGGCTCAGAGACTAATGAAAGCACATGCAACACAGAAACTGATTGTGATAATAAAATGTAATTGGATTTATTACAAAGTTTTTTTATTTATCTACTTTTTAGCGGNTGAAATGGCCAAGATATCTCCTATTTTTTTTTGGATTCTACTTATCCCCTCACCAACGCCAGACTTTATTGATTCATTATGTTTCATAAGCTTTAAATAATCACTAGTAATATTTAATGCAGTTATAATGGCAGTTTTTTCGTTTCCTATAACTTTGCCTATCCTTCTTTGCTCCTCTAGCTTTTTATTTAAATAATCTGCTGACAGTGCAAGATCCTCCCTCTCTTCGGNAGTACAGCCGACCAAGTACTCTTTACCAAGAATTGAGAGAGAGACCGCCGTTTTAGTGTCTTCGCTCATTTGGTCTCCATTGTTTTTAGTCTAAGAATCATTGCTTCGACTCTTTTTTTTGCTTGATCTGTTTTTTCTAAAAGGCTGAATCGTTCGTTAGTCAAAGATTCTTTCTGGCCCCGTAATTGCTCGTTTTCTTCAGTTAATGCTGTTACTTTCGTAATAAGATCGTCAATTTTTTCCTCTAGGCGATAGAGATCGAATGTGGTTTTGTCGTCTTTATTCATAATATGTCAGTCGGTTTCAGTTTAAATTTGTTATTATATTAAACTAAACATTTTTTTTATGTAAGATGGCATTTATCTTACTTTAATGCAATTAGATAAAAGATCAATATCGAATCTATAATGTTAATGAGAGTTGGAGATAGATTTTGGAACTAACAGAATTTAAACGTAGGAGAGAGGAACTGATAAACAGGATGGCGCCTGAGTCAGTAGCAATTATTCCTACATCTCCCGAAAAGATAAGAAATAAAGATGTCTTTTATCCTTTTAGGCCCGATAGCGATTTCTTTTATCTAACAGGTTTTAATGAACCGCATTGCTTGGCTGTAATCAGCCCCGAGAGANCACAAGGAGAATTCATAATATTTTGCCGTGAGCGCGATAAGGATGCTGAGATTTGGCATGGGAAAAGACTAGGCCTCGACGGCGCCAGAGAATGTTTAGGGGCAAATCATGTGTTTCCGATTGAAGACCTAGAGGACATACTTCCTGGATTGATTGAAAACAAAAAACAGATTTATTTTCCCATGGGAAGGTATCAAGAATTCGATAATATGCTTATGAAATTTGTTAGACAAATTGACTCCCAAAATAGGTCTGGAATACATGCCCCTGACCAGTTTTTAGCTCTGTCCACTATATTGGATGAGATGAGATTATTTAAAAATGACGTGGAGCTCAAATCTATTAAAAAAGCTATTGATATTACTAGAGAAGCTCATATAGCGGCGATGAAAAAAGCATATGGAGGTGTCTTTGAGTTCGAACTGGAGGCTGAAATTATAGGAGTTTTTATGAGAAATGGAGCCAGATCTCCAGCCTATCCCTCAATAGTTGGAGGGGGAGAAAATGCTTGCATACTGCACTATACAGACAATAAAGATAGCGTTGCAGATGGTGAATTAGTCTTGATAGATGCGGGAGCTGAGTATGGGTGTTACGCCGCTGATATCACACGAACATTTCCGGTTAACGGTAGTTTCACGGCAGAGCAAAAAGCTTTATATGAAATTGTTTTATTGGCTCAACAAGCAGCTATTGATAAGGTCAAGCCTAATAATAATTGGGATGAGCCTCACTCGGCGGCTTTAATGGTAATAGCAAAAGGCTTGAAAGATCTGGGAATATTGTCTGGTTCTATTGAGGAAATTATAGAGACTGAAATTTACAAAAAATTTTTTATGCATAAAACAGGTCATTGGCTTGGATTAGATGTCCATGACGTAGGTGACTATAAAATAGATAATCAATGGAGAGTATTTGAGCCTGGCATGATTACTACCATTGAACCAGGCATTTATATTTCAAAATCTGAACCAAATATTAACCCCCGATGGTTAGGGATAGGCATAAGAATTGAAGATGATATATTAGTTACCAAAGAAGGAAATACAAATTTAAGTAAAAAAGTTCCTAAAACCATCTCTCAAATCGAAGAAATAATGGGTTAGTCATGTCTTCTATCAAGAGAATCGGAGTTATTGGGGGAGGAATTTCTGGTTTACTGTGTTGCTATGCTCTGGCAAGAAATGGCTTAGAAATCTTTCTAGTCGATCATGCTGATTTTAGAGATATTAAGTTTAAGGACAGAAGAGCTATAGTTTTATCTGAAGCTTCAAGAAGCATACTTCAAAGGATCGGACTATGGCAAAAAATCAAGCCTTTCTGCACACCTATAAAGGAAGTGCGGGTCTCTGAAAAAAGGGCATTCGGTAGAATCGCACTTAAGGCAGACGAGTTAGGTTTGCGAACACTTGGTTGGTCAATTTGTGCTCATGATCTTTTAATGGTTATCTCTAATGCTGTGCTTGAGAGTCCTAATATTACACTAAAAATGAAAAAATCGTTTAAAGACTATGATACTAGCAAAAAAATTCTCAGCTTGACGCTTGATGATGGTTCGATTGAATCATTAAAAAATATAGACTTTCTTGTAGGAGCTGATGGGATTGACTCTGAAGTTCGAAGAAAAATGGGCTTATTCTTTATGCGAAAAGATTATGGGCAACACGCAGTGGTTGGAAAAGTCGCTACTACTATGAAAAATAACGGTATTGCTATTCAAAAAATATTTGAGCACGGTAGTTTAGCTCTTATTCCTTCAGGGGATTATCAATATACATTTATTTTTATTGTAAAAAACGATTACTTTAAGAACAGTCATCAAAACAAGAAGGTATTTTTAGAATTAATCATAGAATTATGTGGTTCCCCTTTTGGACGTTATTGTTCGGCAGAGGTGTTTCATGATTATCCCATCTTCGGCTCGAAAGTTTTATATCGTCAATTTAAAAAATTTGCTTTAGTAGGAAATTCACGAGGTTCCGTTCATCCTTCTACGGCACAGGGATTAAACTTGGGTATTCGAGATATTGACGAGTTAATGTTGTGGCTAATGAATGATAAAGATTTTCAGAAAAACTCGAAGATTTCAAGATCAAAAAAATTTGCATCGAGTCGTGAGGCCACAGAAATTTTCTCTAATTCAGTAGCTTTTTTTTACGGTGAAAGATATTTAACCAAGAATTTTATAAGAAGAGCAACCATTGCTGCAGCAGCAATGAGTAAAAACTTCAGAAAACACTTTATTCGTATAGGTGCTGGTGTAAATTATATATCACGATGAAAAATTTATACGAGCATACAGATATATTAATTCTTGGTTCAGGTATTAACGCTATGGTTTGCGTGGCATTTTGTAAAAAGTATGACTTGTCCTTTAGGCTCTTGGCTTCTAGTGCTGGATTAG
>FUFK010043262.1_pt1 | contig 16309 bp, 26 predicted proteins | sample 1021851 | NCBI WGS metagenome assembly FUFK01 (sample SAMEA51879418, study PRJEB19060) | metagenome | reverse complement strand
CCNCCNTTAGTTTTNTCNTTCATTTTNAANGGTAAAANTAAAAGNCTCCAACCTGTAGGNTGNGGTAATTTTGTTGNTTCGTTTGTAACTTTTTTGGTTTTCTTTACACCAATNAGATNATTNTTTGGTGTTAATATCGATGACTGTTCCTGNNTCATTNTCTTCTGGCTCCTTATTTGTTAGCAGGGTAGAGATTTCCTGTAAAATTGTTTCGTATGCACGAAGTTGTCCTACCATATATTGATATTTTTCGTGATTGTCAACCTGTCCGTTTAGAACATAGGTTTGCACAGCTTTCTGTGTTTCTTCAATTTGTTTCTTTAGTTTATAAACTAATTGTATTCCGTCCATTATTTTTTAACTGTAATACCACCACTAGGATAACCAAATTTATTGTTTCCTAATACTGGCTTATAACCAGATACTTTAGTCAAACCACCCCCTGCATGAAAACTTCTTAAAGTTTTTGCAAGTGATGCTTGCTTTTTAGTTCTAGTATCAGCTTTACTGCCTTTCTTTAAAACTTTATTTGCATACTTAGGTACAGACATTCCTGCAGCCTTAGCTTTTTTTGTAAATGCTCCCGGTCTTTTAATTGCGCCTTTAATCCAATCTTTAGCCATTATTTTTTACCGTTTCTAAAAATTTGTGTTCCCTTAATTCCAAAAATGCTCGCTACGACAAGGATCCACAAATTTGTGAACCATGACGGCAAAGACTGGAAATATTCGAAGAAAAGTTTTACCTTCTGCATTGCAGACGGATCGTCCGACATCACTGCCCACATTAACACAATGATGGGCGCCGAAATAATCACGAGGACGAATTCGTCCTTGTAGTCGTTTTGACGGGCTTCTAAAAGTTTACCCTGGTAAGCTTCCTCACCTCGAGCTTGACGCTCTGCGTGTAAAAGTTGTGCATCAGACATAGCGACTTTTGCTTTTTGTCTGTTAGCATAAATTTTACCACCTGCCTGTAAAGCAAGTTTTGCTAAAGTAAACCAAGCCATAGATTAGTACCAAGTAGCTTTAACTGGCTTCTTGTCTTTTCTTAAAGCTCTTGTTCCTTTAACAGTAACTGTTTGTGATTCTGTTGGGTTAGTTGCTTCAATAACTTGTCCACCTGAAGAGTAACCATCTTTACCTACTCCAGGTCCTCTAGTTACTTTTGGTTCTGCAACGTAGCCAGATCCTTTTTGCCAATCTTTAGACATTAAACTAATCCTCCACCTCTAAAAGCTTTTCCCATTCCTCTTTTAGCGATTCCACCACCTTTTAGTTCTTTAACGATTCTTTTTTTCTCGTCTCTAAGATTTCTTTTACCTCTTTTAGTGTATGCTTTTTCAGCATCCACACGACCTAGTTCTTCAAGTCGATTCATTCTTCTTGTATTTGCCATAATTATTTATCCATTGTTCCGACAGAAGAGTAGGCTCTTTTACCCATAGCTTTCTCCATGCCTTTAGATTCATCTCTTCTTGCTTTGTAGCTCTGAGACTTAGTAGACTCAGCACCATCTCTAGCACCTAGAGATTCGTCTAATCTTGCGTTGTAACCTTGTTTCTTAGCACCAGATTTTCCACCTTTGTCGTATGGAAATCTTGTAGAATAAGGTCTTGTACCAAAATCATTTCTCATAGTTTTCTCCTATTGTTAGTTTTTTACTCTAAATAAGTTTGCAAGTCCACCACTATTTAAGAACATAGTATTTTCTTGAAAGTCTCTATTTTCTTGTAATTCAGCTGCCTGTCTCTCTAATTTATCTAAATAAGCAACTTTCCATCTATCTCCTCTAATCCTACTCATCCAATCTCCCACCATTGCATATGAATCTCCTATTTCTTCTGTAACTGGTGCAACCACTGGAACTTCTGGTCCCTCTCCACCTGTATCTTCATCTTCGTCTTTAGTTTTAGTTAACTCTTCTAATTCATTCATTATTTCTGTAAAATTTGTTGTCTCTTCTAAATTTTTCATTTCGTTAGGATTAGTTGTATCAACACCCGCTAGTAAATCATCTTTCATAGATGTAAGATCTGCAATATATTGGTTTTTTAATTGCTGTAATTCATAAGCTTGAGGTCCTAGTCCTGTAAGTTTTTTTTCACCAAAAGGATTAAGGCTTACAATATTACCTATGCCAGGGGGTACTCCTATAGCAGCGAAAGCTAAAGTTTTTAAAAAATTTCCTTTCATTGCTTTTTCTAATCTTTCTTTTTCTTGGTTATAGTTAACTGTTAAAGCATTTTTTCTCTGTGGTGAAGTAGCGGTATATTTATTTTTAATCATATTTCTTCGAGCATTGTATTTTTCGGCCTCTGTCATACCCACTAAATCAGTGTCATATTTTTCTACATCAGATCCTGGACCTGTTTCTATTAAATTTTTTAAATCTTTTTGACGATTACGTTCTTGTATTTCTATAATTCTATCTTGATAACCATCTCCACCACCAGTATTTACATTTCCCCCAGTTGAAGTTGTACCAGGTGATCCAGCTCCTGGACCCCAACCAGAATCGGAAGAAGTTTCTCCTTGATCACTCGCTGGATCAGATTGTCCGCTTTGATAACCTCCTGGTCCTCTGTATCCAGGTCGTTTTCCATCTTTAGATTTTTTTACAAGTTGTGGGCTGCCACCATCTTTAGCTTGAAACAAAGTTGAAACTCCAGTTTCACTTTCATCAACCAATGAAATGTCATTACCTTCTTCTGTAGTAATTTCTTCACTTCCATCAATATCTAAAATTCCACCATGGGAATATTCTTTTTCCCAACGCTTTGCAATTTCAGGATGGTTAGCGTGTAAATATCTTCTTTGCTTTTCAGATTTAAAAGGCATTTAACATTTCCATTTTCTTAAAGATTTGTTTATTCTTGAATTAGGATCATTTGCTGTTTTTTTAGAAGTTAATTTTTTCTTCATGCCACGCATACGCGCGCAGAAAGATTTTTTTCTAGGTCCACCTTCAGGTTGTGGAGCTTTTAAATCTGATCCAGGGTTTTCTCTTTCGTAAGATTTACGACCCCTTTCATTTAATCCTCCAGATTCAGACTTACCTTCTTTTCTAGTCCAAGCTGCAGACCCACCACCATTTAGGTAAGCTCTTCCAAATCCTCTTAAAGCTGCTCCTGGCATTATGCCTTCTTTGCAGTTTTAGCTGCTTGTTTAAACTGTTTAGCAGTTGGTGCACCTTTCGCACCTTTTGCTCTCATTTTTTCACCTGAGCCTGCTTTAATTCTAGCACGCTTTGCGTGAATGTTTGCGTATAGTCCTGGTTTTGCCATATTTATCTCCTTGGTTTTTTTAGTGTTTTAACATCAAATCTTTTCGTTGCATCAGTTTTTGCTTTTGCACGATTTGACATTTTTTGTTTTTCAATTGAAGTCGCTGCTCTTAATACTGCAAGTTCTTCGTTTTGTTCTAACTTATCTTCAGTTAGTTCTTTGTTTTGCATCATCTTAGCTCTATCTAGATTAATTCTAGCTTCGTCTTCTTTTTCTTTTCTCATATTGTCTTGAGCTTTAAGATCAAGTTCTCTAGCTCTAAGTTTTGCAATTGGATCATTACCAAAATCTCCGCTAACTTTTTTCTCTTCTTGTAAAAAGTCTTCCATCATTTCAGCAATTAAAACTGCTTTTCTAGCTTCTATTTCTAATTGAATTCTAGTGAACTCATTTTGAATTTCAGGATTCTCAGCAGTTTGTGGATTTTGCATTAATTGATTTAATTCTTGAAGTTTAACCAATTTATCTCTCATTTCCATTTGAACTTGTTCATCAGCCATTAATGCAATGTGTTCAAAAATATTTTTTTCTAATGCTGAAGTTATCATCGGGTTATTTTTAGCCATTGCTGTTGCCATAAATGCTATGTGCGCTGCAATGTGTGCTTGATGATCTTGTCCAGTAAATGCTTGGAAAGGCTTACCTGCCATTGCATCTATATGTTCCAACGCCGGATTCTTTGCTTGTGGCGGTGGAGGGGGTGGTAATACCTGATCAATATTTTTAACTCCTAACGCTTCGTACATATCTCTATATGCTTCATACAGATTATGCATCTGTGGATTCGTTTGAGCTAATTGTAATTCTGTTTGTGCTATTGCTACTCTTTGAGTTGCTGAAAATATATTTGGATCAGCAACAGGTAAAATATCTATTCTGTCATCAAAGTCTGTTTGTTTAATGTGTCTCTCTGCACCTATAACATCATAAGGATAAACAGGTGGTAAGTAAGTTGAAAACACATCAGATAATAAAACAAACTCTTGTTTCATTGATGCATACAATCGCTTATGGATTGCTGACATTACCCTGGAGCCACGCTCTAANANGGCTACGGTCGTACCAACAGCGGCCTGCTGGTTCCCGTCCCCGACCTGCATGTCAGCAATGGACGCGAATCGTTGTCCTGCATCTACACAAATTCCCATCAACTGTAATAAAGTTTGTGATGGTTCTTTGTAAGGCAGATTCATAAAAGCATCTCTTAAGTTTCCACCAGGAGCGTCGACATCACGCCACTCACCTGGTTGTAGAGATTGGGCATCATCTCTAACTCTGATACCCCTCTGTTTAAATCCTGATGGCANNTTNGATAACGTACCTGCATCNANNANTTGACGAAGNGCAGANGTTGCTGCTCTTGTTAGACCNCCAATCATNTGGATTAATCCAAANCCNTANAANCCTAGTCCNGGCAGAAATTTNAANTGGACGAAGTATTNNATTTTATTTTTNTTNGGATCNTCTANTCTANAGTTTCTTCNNATAGATAATANTTTTCGCGNACCATTGTCGATTGTTACAATGTATGGAATNTTAATTCCAGTNGGGACNCCATCNNGTCCTCTATCTTCAAAGCCNTCGAGATCTANATTNACATGACANTCAATCAANGTATAGATCGGGTTGTTNTTTTNNTNACCTGNTGATCTTGTTCCTTCTAGTTCTCGTTCTTTTTTCTTNAGCTCTGTTTCTTCNNNNTAAGGTNTGCCTAATTCTATATCTCTATANAATCCTNCAACNTGTTGNTTACGNANATCATTACCNGACATTTTNATNACATGACATATGGCTTCCGCATCCTCTAATGAGGTAGCAGAATACGGAACCACTAAGTCATCTGCTGTGACGAACTTTGATACAGCTCGTCCCATTAAATCGTCATAATAAACTTTTTTAAATGTTGAACCTGCAAGTGGCAGGTAAAATAACATTTGATCAAATTCAGGTTCGTATTCTTTCATGACATCCATCAATTGATAGTTCATGAAATTTTTAACTCTAACTGCTTGATCTTGTTTTTCTCGAGAAGGGTTTCCTAACACTTGAGCTCTTACCGGTCCATCAGCTGGAAGTAATTCTTTATAAGCTTGCGCTTGAAATTGAGTTACTGCTTCAGCAAGAACTGGGTGCGTTGCACCAGATGCTCCTTGGAATGGTCTTGTTCGTTGTTCAAATTGAAAACCTAACAAATCCAAACCTTGTGTGTAAGATCTTTCCCATTCTCTTCTAGATTCTTTATAGTCCGTATAGTTTGCATAAAGCTCGGACCCTAAAGGATCTAAAATAGAATCTGGTAGCAAATCAGCTAAGTTCATATAATGATTGTCACCAGTTTCAGGCGCAACCGCACCTGGCTCAAAATTTATATCTACAGAACCATCGTCATTTTCAACTACTTCAGTTTTTTCATGTGAAGGAGCTGTTTGTTGTAAATCTGCGATTACTTCTGTTTGTTCTTCAACACTCGGAATATTTATCTCTCGTCTTACGTTCGGTAAGCCCTTATCGATTTCTGCCATTTGTTTTCTCCAAAATTATAGGTTTATCCTGTTTTTTATCTTTAATCAAGCCTCTAGGATCAGGGCCCTTTAATGGGGGTATTGCTTTCCATTTAACATCTTTCATGTTTTTAACTAAAGTCGGGTTTTTCATTTGTATCGGTTTAATATGTATTGATCGACACCAGTTAAATTATCTTCTTTTTTTTCTGGAACTTCCATCTTTTCTTTTAGATCTACGGCCCAATTCATTGCTTCGTCTCCACCTTTCATTCTCTCGACCATAAACGTATCATCTTCTTTATAAGGTCCAGGCAACCCAATCAATTCGCTTAAATTCGTAGGTTGATTCTCTTCCATTATTCCAGCCATTTGTGATGTCGCTACAATTTGTTTTCCTAGCAAGTCATTTTTAGTTAACCATCCTCCAGCTGCAATAAGTGCTTCTGTTTGAGGCACGCCAAACAAATGATGAAATAAAGAATAATCTAATACAGCAAGAGCAGCACCTCCGCCTTTTCTAATAACTTTATTAGGTACAAATTTAAAAATATTCTGTCCTTTATTCAAAGCATTTCTTAAAAAAGTTTGAGCTTTTACTTTCTGATCTTTGGATAACTTTATTCCCGAATTATTTAAAACTTTATTAATATAATCCGTAATAGATTTGTCTGTTGGTTTTTTCCCTGTGTAGGTTTTCTCTCCTTCAAACTTAGTTTGAATACCACCAAACTCATCAGAAACCATTTGTAAATTTTTCTTATAATTTTCTTTAGCTTTTGTTTCACCTAAAGTTTTAACTTCTTTGTTGTAGGTTTTCATTAGGTCTCTTTCTTTTAAATTAGCAGCACTAAAAACGTTTTGAGTATTGTAAACATTTTTTGCAACGCCTTCAGGATGGTGAACCTGAGTTAAACTAAATCCAGGTCTTCTGTTTGTTAACCAGTTTTTAACTAAAGCATCATCTGCTTTTGTTATTTTTCTTCCTAGCTTTGCTTCTAATTCTTTTATTAAAAATTTATCTCTTACTGCATCTTTAAATTTTTGACTTATCCCTGCTTGTTCATAATAACCTTTTACAGCATCATTAAATTTATTAGTATTATTATAAGCTGTGTTTACTTGATTTTTAAGATCTCCATAACTAAAAGTTTTATTTGCAACATTGTCTTTAAATTTAACTAATTTCCATGCAGGAACTCCATTTATTTTTTTATTCCAATTTAATTTTCCGTCTTCCATAGGAAGTTCATAATTTAAGGCAGATAAGTCATAGGTAATTTGTTTTGATCCTGCTTTAGCTGCTCTATCAAAAGAATGCCATAAAAATCCTTCTGCACCGGGTCCTCTTGGAAAACTACCTTTGAATTTTCCTACATCATTTATTATTTGAGTTGCTTTAGCAAAAATTTCTGTGTCTGTTTTAAATAATTTACTCCAGTCTTTACCAAATTTTCCTTCAAGAATTTTTTTAGCTTCATCTATAGTTCTAAACTCCCTAGGTCCTAACGATCCAAGATCTAATCTTTTTTTCCAATTAAAAGCACTTGCTTCAGTAAATTTGTTTCCTTTACTTGTTAAATAATTATTTTGATTTAACAAATCTGCAAATTGTGCATCTGTTAGTGTGTCGTTTAATAATCTTAGTTCTTTAAATTTTGCGTCTGTTATTTGATTAGGAAATAATTGATTTCTTGCACTTTGCCATTTCTCTAACATCGTGTTTAAGTTTTCTTTGCTGTAAAGTAAATCTGCTTGAATAATTTTTCCTCCTTTTTCTACTTTAACTTTAATAGTATATGCGCCATCTCTTTGAGTTGGATATATTCCAATACCAGGTCTATCTGCTAATAATTTTTTAATTTTATTAAATTCAGCTTTAGAAATAGTTTCACCTGTAATAGGAGCTCCTATTTTACTTTTTGTTGTAAATGGTCCATATTGATTGGAACTTGTTCCAGGAGGACCGTCAGCAAACCCAATCCTTCCTCCATTAGCTTTTCTATCTAAGAAGTGTGGTTTCTTGACTATGTTGTCATCTTGAAGGTATTCTTCAAACGTCATCTGGTCTGAATAATTAGTTTTCCAATCAGCCCAGCTACCGCCGTATTTAAAACCTGGTCTATCTTCTAGTCCCCAGGCTCTTCTATAATAATCTTTGATATCTGTACTTGGCATTATTTTTTCCTAAAGTGAGCTGCAATACCACCTGTTGCAAGTTTATCTTTGCCACCTTTGATAACTCTTGGTGTCCAACCTTTAAAAGCGTCGGCAGTTGCTTGTTCCTTGACGCTTGTTACTGGTTTCTGGACACTAGTAACTGGCGGCTTTGGTGTTTTTGCGTTTAAAATGTCTCTAATGTTGACTTCAAACAGTTTTTTTTGGTTTTCAGACGCATTTTTTAGCGTTCTTGCGTGAATTTTGATTTGTTCAANAATTTTTGTCGGAATTTTTTGATTTTTTTCGATAAATTGCAATAATTTGGGATTTACACGAGTATTAAACAGACTTTTTCCCATTTTTACGACATCACCACCCAAACCAATGACATCTTTAGGCTTAATTCCTAATTTTCCAAGTATTCTGAATGTTTCAAANAATCCTTTTANNTACATANCTACCTAATANTACTCTTTTGGTTCAATTGGNTTAGGAGTGTCCTTGTAATCTTCCGGGTGACCTAACAATCCACCTTGCCTAAACCTCATNANNGCCTGTGTTGTNNNATCNACNAGGTCATCATGNTCGCCANANGGNAATGCTGCGCATTCCTCCATGACTTCTTGTGCAAATTGCAGATGCGTAGGAGCCCAGACTTGTCCAGACTCGAACATAGGCGATACTGCGTTTACTCTACTATGTTTATCATTTCCTCGGCTAGGTGTAAATGAAATAACAGGGATACCCATATTTCTCAATTCGTATGTTAGAGGCAGTCCTGCAGCTTTTGCTTCAATCAAAACTATCTCAGGCTCCCAGTATTTATANAGTTTGAGTGCCTCTCTTCTTAGATCAGGAAACTCGAATCTACCTTTAACGGCGTCTAGTAAAATTAGTTGTTGCGGCGTGTCTTCGTTTTCGCGGAATACGCCCCAAGTTGTAATGGCACTAAAGTCAGCNNTCTCTTTTTTAAGATAAGCTGTATCATAAGATTGTATGACATAGTCACAATGTGGAATGCCTCTAGATTCTGGCCACTTGCGCCACCATTCTCGTTTAATCAAAGCTCCTTCTTCAGAAGTTGGGTTCTGCATATACTGAGCATTCCATTTAGGAAGTGCAACAGAAGCTTTAACTGCTTGTAGTTGTTCAATGTCCCAGTATTCCGGCCACACAGGTTTACCTGATGGCATGATAGCAGGGAACTCCACAACTTCCCATTGATCTGCTTTAGGTTCTTTTTGTGCAGCTTGTAATAGTCCAGTTAGATCTCCTTTGTTCCAACGTGTCATAACCAAAACAATTCTTCCACCAGGTTGTAAACGTTGTCGTGGTCCTGCAGTGTACCATTCATAAGCTCGGTCTAATGCTTTCTTGGACATAGCATCTTGCTCAGAGTGAGGGTCGTCAATAATTAATAGATCCGCACCCCGTCCAGTTACAGCACCTTCAACACCAACTGCGAAGTACTCGCCGCCTTGTTCTGTTTCCCAGCGACCGGCAGCCTTACTATCTTCCATAAGTCTAGTTGGAAAAACTTCTTTATACTCTTCAGTATCCATTAAGTGTTTAGCCTTACGACCAAACCTTACAGCAAGTTCAGCTGTGTGGGTTGCTTGAATAATTTTTAATTTAGGATCACTTCCAATCATCCATGCAGGAAGTAAGAAAGATGCAAACTCAGATTTAGTATGCCTAGGTGGCATGTTAACAATGAGTCTCTTAATTTCTCCAGTTCTTAACTTATTAAATTTTTCTGCAATAATTTTATGATGGTACCCTTCTATAAANTCAGGCCAGACGTGTTTTACAAAAGTTAAAAAATCTGTTGTAATTTTTTTATGTTTCTGTTTTCTGTCCAATTGGACCAGGTATCTTTTGTACTTTTTTCTGGTATCTGGGGGAAGGTTCTCTAAATCTTCTTCTAATAATTTTTTTATATCAATATCTTGCATAAGTACTCTTATGGGTGTCAAAATGATTTTTACCCTGGATAACTGTTTAAATCAAGGCATAAAGTCGAAAGCAGTGGGACCCCTTTTTTAAAAAGAAAATTCAACCTGTACTAGATTTACTTTTTTTGGATTGGGTTTGGTACCTCTATTGATTGCGGCTGCGATGCGAAGCGCGCCGCGAAGCGGCGCACAACCTGTAGTTGATGCATGTACTGCATAGCGCGAGCTATGCAGTTTTCGCATAGAGTCTGAGAAAATCTCAGACTCTATATATTGTTAGTCTAACAATACCATATATGCTTTCGCATTATTTTTTCTAAACCAATTTAATAATTTACGCATTGTTTTCCAATGCTTACTGCCACCTGTTCCAAGTGTCTTGTCTTCTATTGTTGCTATTGCTTCTGCCATAAAGATTTGATCGTGCTTCATAGCTTCTTCTTTAGTTAGCATAACAGATTCACCATTAAATCTGTTTCTTCTTTCTTCTGTTCTTTCTTGTGCCATTTGTTTCCTCGCTTTGTTATAGTCCTATTATATCCCATAATAGAATAAAAGTCAATAGTTAATTTAAAGTTTTTTTCTTATGTTTATCAAAATATTCTTTATATTCTTCTGACCTCTCAACTATATCCATTAAAAATGGTAGCATTAACATCGCCATTACATAACACATTTTATTGTTACCTAAATGTTCTGCTAAAAACATCATTCTGTTATTTGCTTCTTCTTTATCGGGTGCATTATGAATAAATAATGCGCCTTTAATTATTTCAGGGTCTAAATGTTCAGGGTATTCTACTTTATCTGTCATATTAAAATCCAATCCAATTTTCTTCTTTTGCTATTTCTTTATTTACTTCAGTTTTATTTACTGATCTTATTTGATGAAAGTAGCACCAATAATCGTCAAATATAACTGCACCTAAGTAATTTAATTCTAAATCGTATTCACTTGCTAAACAACCTAGTTCTCCTGCAGGATCAGATTTAGTTGTGCCAATTCCAATTTGAGAAATTTTGCCTGTTCTTCCATTGTTATCTGTGATTGTGTCGCCTAATTTAATAATCATATTTCCTCTTTCTTTTTTTATTTATTTAATCCCATTATATCCTATAATGGGATTAAAGTCAAGCTTTATTTTAAACTTATTTTTGTATATTTCCTCCCCTCATAATAGCTAGGATAACTATTGTCATATCTTCCTACTTCAACATTGATTGGTGTTTCTTTTGGCTCTTTAACAGAATAAGTTTGTGCTATCTCTTGCCCAAACTTATTTAAGAATTGAAACAAACAACTTTGATTACAAAAGTAATTCCAAATATTAGGTTGATAAGTTCCATATCTGCCAACTTTTATTTTCATAGTTCTTAATACTTTATTGTTGCCTGATCCTCGTATTCTTGATTGTGTTTCAATCGTATGGCAATCAGGATTATGACACCAATTATACTCGCTCATTTTTTTTCGCTTTCTCAAAAGACTTACTTAATTGCTCTTGTCTATATTGTTCATTTTTAGAGTTAATAATGTCAGTAGTTCCGACAATACCAAAATATGCAATCGGAATTAATCCGATTGCATACCCTATAAATAATAAAATCCAAATTGTATCAGTTTCCATTATGCAATCTCTATTGCTTTAATAGTCCATTGACCGACTGCTTGTCGCCAGTCGCCCAATCCACCTGATTTATTTTCTGCGTCAAAATCCCAGTAGATAAATCTGTCGTTGCCATTTTTATCAGTTAAGATTTTACCAAGAACTCCATTTGGTTTTTCTGCACTTGCAGTTCTTGTAATTATTTTTTGATGTTTTTTTGCAAAGTAAGTTATGTAAAACTTCTTTGGCATTTGTGTTATGTCTTTCATGTTTCCTCTTTCTTGTTTAATTTAATAATGGGATTATATATTATAATCCCATTAATGTCAAGTGTTAATTTACACTTTTTTCAGCTTGGTTTTGCTCGTATAATAACCTCGCTTTTATTTTTTCCTCCCTCGTTTGCTCTTTCTTGTTTTTCATACCCTTAATTCTATCTGCAAGATTTTTAGGATTGTAGATAGTTAAGCCAGTAGAGTTAGTTCTAACTATTTCTGCGTCAGTAATATTTAAACCAAGTTCAGTAGATAATTCTATTGCCTCGTCTAAATATTTATAACCCTTTAAACCGATTTTAATTTCTTTCATCTGTTTTAATATAGATGAAATCCATTTTTGGTGTGCCAAAACAAATTGTGCTTTTTGTCTTTTCCAATCTATTAAGAACATATACTCGTCTTTAGTACAAGCAATAGACCTATCACGACAATAATTTCTACCAATTAAATCTAATTGATATTTGTCATTCCACTCTTTGCCATAACCACTATCTTTGTCGCCAAGATATTTATCATTGTTGTCAACATATTTTGTTTTGTGTGGGTTGTTGTCTTTACCCTCTTGTTCAATCAAAATATCAGGATTGCAATCGTCTTGTGCTTTTAGTTCATCACGAAACAAAGCATATCCATAACCACTATCATCACGACTATAACTATTGTTGTTATCAACATCAATACTACCATTTAATTTAAAATCAAAATGGCTTTCTATTGTTGCTTCTTCTATTTTAAGATTGTTGTCATAGTCCCTTGTTTCTTTTTCGCCAATATAATGAAAATGAAAACAACTATCTTTAGCGATAGTATCAACATTTTCAAATTTATTTTGAAGATGATATGCCATTTTGACATCTTCATCTGTATAGTGCCTACGAACAATTTTTTCTGCCATGTTCCATGCGTCATCATTTATGTCAATCTGTTGTGCTTTTAGATTATCATAGTTTTGTTTTTCAATCGTGTCCTCTTGTTCCAAGTGTACTCGCATACGATTTGCGATTTTATTTCTGTACTCTTGGTTTAACCTTATTCTACTCATTAGACCTCCATTTCTTTCGTAAGTTTTAAAGGTTGTTCATATTTCAAAATTGAATATTGAACATTTTTTGCTTTCTCTACTAATCTATAACCTTGCAACATATCGTTTGCCTTGTCAATAGATATTGTAAAATTACAAATATCATATATGCTGTCGATACTATCAAAGCTAGTTTCTTTTAGTATTAAGTACATCATTTTATTTCTCCTTTATTGTTTTTTTATAATCTTACATTATATAAGATTAAATGTCAAGAACTATTTTTAAAAAAGTTTCAACCTATACTAGAATGGGGTGCGACACTTTGGCTCTTGACTTCTCTTATAAAATCTTATATAATAGGTTTATATTTATTTATAAAAACTTAAATATACAATTTAAGCTAACTTGTGGTTGGCAGTACAAAAACGCAACCACAAGTTGCAGAAAGAATTAGAGAATGGTGCCTCATTATCCCTTTATCGCACCTTAAAAACTATAAAGGGTGGGACAACTACAGGTTGTTAACAAATGCAGTCATGCTAACCTTTCGCAACCTGTACTGATCCCTGATCGCTTGATGACATTAAATTGTGCACAGCTACAAGCGATCTGGGATCAGTGAGCCAGAATTTGCTAGCGTGTATTCTGGCCTGATCCCTGGTCCAATGGATCTGCTAAACTTGAGTTTGCTGTATGCAGAATAGAATCTCAAGATTTAAGATTTCCGGAGGCGTTACATTGGACCTGGGATCAGAACTAGTTTTAGGGCGCCTGGACTTTTCTGGGCTATATCCTAGGTCGTGACGTGACTAGACAGCAGTGTCCACCCATCGAACGTTTTGGAGGAGGATCGCCTACGAGCCACTAGTACTGATCCCTGGTCCAGATAGTAAATCAAGATGCTAGCTAGGAAACTTACCTGGACCTGGGATCAGCGGACTCCATGAGTGTAACTAGCAAAGATTTGTACTAGTTCGGGTGAGTAGTCTTAGCTGGTCCGCAAGCAACAAGCGACAAGCCTGAAAATAATGCTTGACAATTGTTCTGGGATATTATAAGATAAGTTATTAATAAAGGAGAATAAAAAAATGAGTACACGATCAAATATAGCAATACAAAAACCAGATGGAACTATCCTGTCGATTTATGTTCATAGTGACGGCTATCCAGATGGTGTTGGTCAATGTTTAATTGACAACTATAAAACATATATCTCTGCAGAGAAATTGTTCAGATATGGAGATGCCAGCTACCTGGGATCTACACTAACAGAGTGTAGTTTTTATCACAGAGACTGGAAGAGAGATCTGGACGCTGCGCACGTGCATAAAAATTTTGAAAGTTTTAAAAAATACTACGCTGGAGATGTGTTTATAGAGTTTGTCTATTTATACAAAGACGGACAATGGTTGGTGAGTGACAACTACAATAAACCAGAGCTTGAGTTTGTTCCTGTTAAAGAACACAAAGACTATTCAGGAGAACACAAAGGCATGACTGAAGTTGACATGATCAGCCAGATAGGGAAAGCCCTGAGCGGCGCTGGTTTTAAAGATGAAGATATAAGTATGCAATCATGGGGCAACAAAAAGAAACTAAACTAAAAAAACGCGTTGCCGAATTGGCAACACAAAATACACAGCTGGCGGATCATCTCGCCAGCATGTGCTGCCAGGCGGACGAAGACTGTCCGGCCGAATATAGAACCAGACATTTTAGAAACACCATGAATGCTGCCTATGATTACCTGAAAGAGATTGGATATCTAAAATGAAAATGGGCCAATACGTTTACCATCCGGCGTGCCATTGCAGCCGGTGCCTGGAAAAGCGACAAGCCACAAGCATAAAGGGCCAGTTTAGAATGATTCTAAAGTACATAAAAAAATTCAACCTGAAGTTGCAAGCAACAAGCATCAAGCGCCTGAAGCTTCAAGCAACAAGCACTTGACATATGGTCCCAGATAATATAAGATATAATTTTAACCAATTAGAAAGAGGATAATATGAAAACATTAAAAAAAGAATATCAACCCGGCGGCAGCCAGCGACAGGAGATCCTGGACAAGGCTGTCAAGTACATACTGGACCCAAAATTTGGGACCCAGAACATGAAGCACGCATTCCTGCTGGAGCAGGTTGGCCTGTCTGAGTCTGAGTACTTAGAATGCCTGAACAGAGCGACAAGCTCACCGGGGGCCTGGTGAATTTAAAACAAGCTAAAGAAATAACCGGCGGGCTGTCAAGCCCGTCGAAAATGCCTGGCTACGCGTACAACCTGCCTGCATGGAGATGTATTACCGGGGTGAAGCTACAAGCGGTCCCTGGCAGCGTGTGCGCTGGCTGTTACGCAATGAAGGGCCGGTACAGATTCAGGAACGTTAAGGAAGCTCTCGAGCGGAGACAGCAGTCACTGAAGGACCCCAGATGGGTTCAGGCCATGACCGTGCTGGTCACGCATTACAGCAAGAAGGTCCCTTTCTTTAGGTGGCATGACTCTGGGGACCTGCAGGGGCCTGATCATCTCAAGAACATATTTGCCGTGTGTGAAGCCACACCACAGGTCCAGCACTGGATGCCAACGCGGGAAGTAAAAATGCTAAAAGGCATACAACCTGAGGTTGTACCAAAAAATTTAATTATTCGTGTGTCCTCGCATATGATAAACCAGGGCCCAGTTAACAGTTGGCCCTGGACTTCTACTGTAATTGATAAAGGTTACCATACCTGTCCGGCAGCCTCTCAAGGCAATGAATGCAGAGACTGTAGACAATGCTGGAATAGAGACTATAGTAATGTTAGTTACGGCAAGCACTAATGACCTGGTATCACCCGAAGTATTATGCAGCTCTTCGAGCGGAAAGAAAAAAGCTACAAGCACAGGAGGCTACAAGCGCCAAGCGCGTACAACCTGAAGTTGCAAGCAACAAGCAACAAGCGCAGGAGTCCTCAAGCGTCAAGCACCAAGCGAGGAAAGATACAAGCCACAAGCATCAAGCGACAAGCAAATAGAATCTTCACATTTAAATCCTTCTTTTTCTAGTGCCAAGATACTGGTACCTGAAAACAATTTACAGGAGCCCTGACTGGGCTTCTTGGCTTGTTTTACAAGTATGAATGTGTTGTGTGGATGCTTCACGTGAAACGCAATTTGATGTGGCGAGAACCGGATTTTGTTATCCGATGTTATCTTTAGCTCTACAGTAAAAAAGTGGGAATTAACATTATAACCCAATAGATCAGGAGTACCAAATAGACTAGTATTTTCAATTCTTGTCCACGATATTTTAGGTGTAATTCTTTTAAGCTCATGCCATAGTTTTCGTTCTGGTTTCATTGTAATAATGATGATAACAGACGCTTAAACTATTAGCTTTGGTTTACCCATTTTTGCTACTTCATCGTGAGTTGAAATCACTATTCTATGTGTCTCTCTAGCACCTAAAATTTTATTTTCAACTAAATTCACACTCATGACATCATAATGTCTACCATCAGG
>FUFK010040105.1_pt1 | contig 16315 bp, 10 predicted proteins | sample 1021851 | NCBI WGS metagenome assembly FUFK01 (sample SAMEA51879418, study PRJEB19060) | metagenome | reverse complement strand
TGAGGACCATGGTACAACAATACAACCTAGTGCTAGAGAGCAAACTAGACAATGGTGGACAACAACTTTGTCATCTCGTAAGGAGGAACATACTGCTGTAGTTGTGATTGGGTCAAGACAGCACCCTGAAGATTTATATAACTTTTTATTAGAAAACCCAGAGTTTGACACAATCGTAGAAGAGGCACATAGTTCAGAGTGTATATTGCCAGAGGGTGATATAGAAGAACATCAAGACTGTATGTTATGGGCAAGTAAGCGTACTTTTAAATGGCTTATGTCACAAAAGAATAATGCAGATACTACAGGTGGTAGAGCTATCTTTGAGATGGTATATCTAAACAAAGCATTTGTAGAAGGTATAACAATGTTTAACTCTGAAGATATAGACCAATGTAGAGATGTTAATAGAACAATAGGACATATACCTGCAGGTACACATTTGATTGCAGGATTAGACCCTGCATCTACAGGTTTTCAGGCTTGTGTATTGTGGGCAGCAAATCCAGAAACAGGTCATTTGTATCTTGTAGATATAGAAAACGAACAAGGTGGTGGTGTTATACAAGCTAAGAAGTCAATACAGAAATGGTATGAGAAGTATGGACTTGCACATTGGGTTATTGAAGAAAATGGTTTTCAAAAAGCTATTAGACAAGATAAAGAGATAAAAGATTACTGTAGTAGATTTGGTGTGTATTTAGAAGGTCATCAGACACAAAAGAACAAATATGACCCAATTTATGGTGTTGGCAGTATGCAACAGTTATTTGAACAAAAGCTAATAAATCTGCCTTATGGTGATACAGAAAGCGAAACTAAGAGTAATATATATCGTAGACAACTAATTTATTTTTCATCTGCTGCTAGTAAGGCAAGTAAGGCGAAAAGCTATAAATCAGATGTCGTAATGGCTAGTTGGTTTCCATTAAAAGTTATAAGAAGATTAGGAAAAGAACGATTAGCTGAGGTAGGATTAGATTATAAACCTAGTTTTGGAGAATGGAATATAAGCGATATGAACGAAAGCCCTTGGGGATAGAATGACACCTGAAGAATTACAATATCAGATAACACAGTTGCACTTTGATAATCAAAGTGCATATTCTACTAGAGGTCGTATTCGTGCAATTATGAATGGTGGACCTGATGGTTTACTAGCTTTACTAGGTGACCAGATAAAAGGTTTCCAAGATTTCCAAATACCTGTACCTAACTTAATGATGTCAGGTTTAGAACACTTGTCACAAAAGATAGGTCGTATTCCAAATCTAAAAGTAGATGTACCTAACAATAAAGATTCTGACAGAGCTAGAGCTAAAGCAGATAAGATAGCTCGTATCGTAACTTCGTATGATGACACACAAAAATTAGATTTACAAATGCCACAAGTGGGTAGATGGCTACCTGGTTATGGTTTTGCTGTATGGGTTATTAGAGAAAAGAAAGGACCTGATGGTACACCATATCCTTGTGCAGAACTGCGTGACCCTTACAACTGTTTTCCTGGGTACTTTGGTGCAGACCAACAACCAAAAGAAATGGCAATCATTAGAAGAGTACCTAAAGATGCTTTGTCAAGAGCGTACCCTAAATCTGCAGACAAGATAAATAGCAAAGATGCTTACCAAGTAAACACACTAGGTGTAGGTAATGCTTATGCTTCTGCTTACACAGATTCTTACAATGGCTCATGGGCTAACTCAAATGGCGAAGGTGACCTAGTAGCAGAGTATTACAACGAAGAAGGTACATACATTTTCCACATGACTTCTGGAACTATTCTTGACTTCATACCAAACCCACTAGATAGTGGACCTGCTTTTGTTATTGCAAAGAAATTTGCTTTTGACAGAATGCAAGGACAGTATGACCAAATCATAGGACTTATGGCTTCTATGGCAAAGATTAATGTAATGTCAATAATAGCTATGGAAGATGCAGTATTTACAGAAACAAATATATCAGGAGAGATAGAATCAGGACAGTATCGTAAAGGTAGATTTGCTGTTAACTATCTAGCTCCAGGTACACAAGTAAGTAAACCTGCATCTAATGTTCCTTATCAAATATTTCAACAAATAGACAGAATAGAAAGACAACTTCGTGTAGGTGGTTCTTATCCTGTATCTGATGATTCACAATCNCCNCTTAGNTTTGCAACNGGTAGAGGATTAGAAGAACTAGGTGCAAGTATGTCGCTTATGATTAGAGAATATCATACAGTTATGGCAGATGCTATAGAGATGATTGATAGCAAAAGATTAGAGTGGGATCAGAAAATGTATGGTGGTAAGTCAAAAGATTTATCAGGTTATTACAATAATCAATTTTTTAGTGAAAAGTATGACCCAAGTGTAGATATACAAGGTGCATATAAAACACGCCGAGTGTATGGTGCTATGGCTGGATATGATGAGCCACAAAAAATAGTAACAGGGCTGCAACTACTACAGGCAGGTATTATAGACACACAGACACTACAGGAAAACTTAGATGGGTTAGATAACCTTACAACTGTAAACAGCAGAATAACAAAAGAAAAAGCAGAAAAAGTATTGTTTGATTCTTTGTTAGCACAGGCACAACAGGGCGATCCTAAAGCTACTATGGCTGTTATACAGATAAGAAAAAAACCTGATGATATGCAAAGTATATTAGATAAATTTTATACAGCAGCACAACCTGAAATACCACAAGCAGAACAAGATTTGCTTGGGGGTGCGACCTTACCACCACAAGGTCCACCACCAGGCATAGCACAATTACTACAAGGTATGGGTGGATAATGTCAGTTAATAGAGATTTTGCAGATATAGTACACAACTCACTTGGAGATGTTGATGAAATGGGAGATGATATATTAATGCAAGAACATACATTTTCTCCAAGAATGTACAGAGATGATATGCCACCATTAGTATTTCCATTTGGCTATATGATTATAAGTTCTACATTTATGTTTTATGATGATGAGGAGCAAGATGGCAACGAGGAGTTCTAGTAATAAAGGTGTAACAAATAGAAATGCAAATGTAATGTATGCACCACCTAACACACAAGATACAACACAAGCAGTTCGTAGAATACCTGGTGTTGATTATGGAGAACAAAAAGCATTAACAGAACAACAACAAGCAGCACCATTACCAAAAGCTACAATGCCACAGGCACAACCTAGCGTTGCAAGACCTATGCCACAAATGGATATATTTGCAGAAACACAAAGACCATCAGAACCTGTTACAGCAGGACTACCTTTTGGTCCAGGTATAAATCCTCAACCACAACAACAAGTATTGAAAGCTGAAGAAGTAAGAGATTTTATATACAACAGTTGGCTGGAAACAGGAGATGACAGCTTACTAGAATACATCTAATGGTTACACCAGAAGAAGCAAATAGACTTAGTGCTATACAACAACAAAGTGCTAATGTGCCTGGTTCTGTATTAGTACAAGCAACTAAACAAAAAGCAGACAATTCTTTTGTAGATGGTCTTACAGATTTTTTTAGTAAGGCTAAAGAAAAAACTTATGGTGCAATAAAAAATGCAGTTTTTGAACAATTCAATGTAAACCCTGACACAGGTGGATTTGCAGAGTTAGCTGTTAAAGGTGGATTGCTAGGTGTTAGATCGTTGTATGAAAATGTTATAGCAGAACCTATAAGAACTATAGGATTAGTACAACAAGGTGCAACATTTTCTGAAGCATATAAAAAAGCACAGATAGAACCATTTGCATATTGGAGAGAAGCAAAAGAAAAAGGACAAAAAATAGATTTAGGCACAGCATTGTTTCAATCTACTGATCCTGAAAAAACACAAACATATAGAGATTTAATAGACAAAGGTGCAGACCCAATTAGAGCAAGACAGATTGCTGCTGCATCTCTTGGAGTTAATGTATTTGACAAAGTATTTGAACAAGAAAAAGTAGCACAGTTTGATGGAGATAGAGCTGCTGCGTTAATTGCAAGAGGTAAAAGTCCACATATGACACCTGGGCGTGTGTTGTTTAAACCACTAGAGTTTATTGCAGGTCCTGAAGATAGAGCATATGATTTTTACACAGGTCTTATTGATTTAGGACTTAACTTACTTGACCCTACTTTTTGGGCAGGTAAAGCAGTTAAAACTGTAAGAGCAGGTAAAAGTATGCTTACTCTTACAGATGAGGGTGCAGACAGTTTAGGATTACTTAATGGATTTGTTAGAAAGTCTTTTAGTAAAACATCTGCACAACAAGCAATAGATGGCAAACTAGGTGATGAGTTAGCTAAATTTTTGTACGCTAACAAAGATAAGCCAGATGAAATATTACTTAAATCTAATTTTAAATTAGTAAATCAATTTGTTATAAAAGATGAAGCACTTTCTGATGACTTTGCAAAATTTGCAGATGAGTTATTTAATTTAGCTGATGGATTAGATGAACAAGCAGCTATTACAGCAGTAAAAAATATACTAACACCTAGAATACTTGCTGTTGGAACTGAAGGTATGTTGCCTAAAGTACAAAAAGTAGGACCATTTAGAAGGGCAATAGATGATTACTTTGGTCCACAATACACAACAAAGTTAAGTGCAAACAATCCTGATAAATTAATTGTTGAATATGTAAAGTTTTTAAAACTATTAGACCCAGTTGGAGAAGTAACTAATCGTAGTAAAAGAGTAAAAGATATGATTGTTGAGTTAGGAGAACTAGAAACTAAAAATCCTGCTCGTAGAGGTTCTGCAATAGTAAATAGAGTTATAGATGATTTTTCTGATTTACGAACAATATATAAAAACGAATTAGAAACAGCAGGAAAACTAACAGAAGATAATAGTAAGTTAGTTGATGATGTATTTACTGTGTTACAAAAAGTATTAACAGAACAAGATGAAGCACAACAGACATTACCAATACTAAATAAGTTCGGTGGTGTATGGGATCAGTTTGCAGGGTTTATGAAAAAACACCCAGAGTTTAGTAAATTAACAGATGAACAAATAGATGAAATAGCTAAAACAACATTTTCTAAAAATGTTTTAGAATCTGCATTAACACAAGATTTAAAATTACAAAATCCTAGTCAAGTAATTAAATTAACAAATAAGTTAGATAAAAGTTTTAATGGTAATTTTAGAAATGCTATCGGAATTGTTGGTGAATCAGCAGTTGGTAGAACATTAGATTTTTATGTAGGTCAATTATTTAAACCTTTAGTTTTATTACGACCTGCTTGGACTGTACGAGTTATAGCAGAGGAACAATTAAGAGCTGTAGCAAATGGTGCATTAGGTGTGTTAGATCACCCAATAGGACTACTTGCTAGAATTTTTGATGACAGTATTGGTGTAAGGGGAAGTTATGCAAAAGAAGGTTGGTTAGATACAACTGCTTTTAAATTAGGCATATCTGAATCTGCAACAGGTAGAGTAAGTAGAACTGTTTTTAAAGAAGGCAATAGAGTTATTTTAGATAACAAGATTACATACATACCTGCTAATAGATTACAGAACATAGAACAATGGGGATTAGGACAATGGCGTGTAATTAACTTGCTAAGGTCAGATACATTAAGCAAAAAAGTTGCATCAATAGAATTGTCAGATGATCCTGCTAAAGGATTTGCTGAACTTGCAACAGCACTTAAAACAGAAGGTAACGAATTTAGAGAAGCTATGTTAAACCTTACAGCAGGTAATAGTAATTTATTAAAAATACTTAATAACAAAAATGGTTTAACTAAAAAAGAATATGATGAAGCTATTGCAACATTTGTAGAAGGACTTAGAAATAACTTAAAAGGTTTTCTTTCAAATGATGGTAAAAGTATAAATGCAGATTTATACAATGTAGTAATTACTGGAAAGTTTAAAAATGCAAAAGGCGAAACAATTAATTTAGATACTGCTAGAAATATTGGTGCTAAACAATCAGATTTAGAGTTATTACAACAAGGTGCGTTATTACCAAAACAAGCTAAAAAATTACAAAAAGATGTTGATAAATATGAAGAAGCAGTAAGAAAAGAATATTTAGATAAATTTGGTGGAGAAGGTGTGTTACCAGACACAGTAGATTATCTTGCAGAACCTATATCAGTACCTAAAGGTTTTTATGACAAGATAACAGAAAACTTGTTTAATTGGTTTATGACACAACCGACAAACACTATGTCAAGAATACCTGTTTTTAAATCATCTTATTGGAAAAAATCAGAGGAACTTATATCTATTAGTTCTGAAGGTGTAAAACAAAAAATTATTGCAGGTGCAGAAAAAGCAGGATTAAATAAAAAAACAATAGAGCGTATGAAAAAAATAAAGTCAGGTGGTGATAATGGTATTGATGATGCAGAACTTATAGAAAGAATGGCTAAAGGTTTTGGTGTAGATCAGACTAAAAAATTATTGTATGACATAACAGAACAAAGAAGATTTTGGGAAACAAGTCGTTGGTTGTTCCCATTCGGTAATGCTTATCAAGAGGTGCTAACTACTTGGTTAGGTATTATGAAAGCTAACCCACAAGTTGCTGCAAGAACAGGAACAATTTGGGATGGTGCAGCACAAGAAAATGATGCGTTTGGACCAACAGGTAAAGGTATATTTTACAAAAACCCTATCAACGGACAGGTAGTATTTAATTATCCAGGCACAGGATTGTTGCAAGATTGGATGTTTAAAGATGCACCTAATCAAGATGTACGAGTAAATATGCCTGTGTATGCAGAAAGCATAAACATAGCAGCAGGACTTTTACCTGGTTTTGGACCTGTCGTACAGATACCTGCTGCCTATTTTTTTAAAAATTTTCCAGAAGAAGGATTAATAAACAAAATATTATTTGGTGAGTTTCCACCATTTGACCCAAGTAACAAAGATGAGTGGACTAAAACACTAGGTTTTAAACCTGCTTGGGCAGATAAATTTATAAAACTTATATTCAATCAAGGAGAAAACTCACAAGGTGCATTTGGTAATACTGTTATAGACACATACAAAGCATTGTTATATGCAGGTGTAATTGATGACAGTACAGAAGAAAAAGCTAAAGAAGGTATGCAAATAGCAACTGATGCAGCACAGCGTATATTTTTATTTAGAGCAGTATCACAGTTCTTAGGACCTGCTGGTGCAGCTTCGCCAATATTTGAATTAACAGATAAAAACCTAGATTATTTTATGTTTGAAACATTAGCTGATGAATACAGAAAAATTAAAGAATCTAATAATTTTGATGATGCTTTAGCAACACAAGAGTTTATAGAAATTTATGGTATTAATCCATTACCTTTAACTGTATCTAAAACTATATCTATAGAAAAATATCCAACAACTGTAGAAGGTGCTGATTGGATGAAAAAGAATATGGAGATATACGATAAATATCCATTAGTTGCTTGGTATTTAGAACCACCACCAAGTTATGCAGAGTTTTCTTTTGATGCTTATAAAAAATCATTATTAGAGGGTGCAAGAGTATATAGAACACCTGAACAATGGGCTATTGCTAAAAACAAATTGTTAGGATCAGTAGCATTAGAACAATATGAAAGAACAATAAACATTGTTGGTAATAATACAGCACCAGCTAAGGCATTAAGAGATGCTAAGAAAAAAGAATTAGAACAAAGATATTGGGGATATGGACAACCTGGTATTGTAGGTTCTCCTAACAAACCAACTATAGAACAACAGATAGACCAGTTAATTAAAATGGTTAATGACCCAGAATTACAAAATTATGAAACATTACAAGCTGCTAAAAAGTATTTAACTGTTAGACAACAAATTATAAATAGTTTTGTTGCTGCTGGTAAATCAGAAACTATATGGAAAACAGGTAAAGATTACGCTAATGTAAGAGCAGCTTTACGACAAGAAGCTAATAAAATTATTGCAGAAACACCAAAGTTTGGTCCTATGTTTGATACTCTATTATCAAGAGAAATAGAACCTGAATATGAAGATGATTTAATAGTACAATTAGGATTAGGAAAATAATGACAGAAAAAGAAAAGTTTATATCAGAAATACTAGCACTTGTAAAGCAACCTTTAGCAGGTGAAAATCCTATTATTCCTACTGAATCACANATNGCAGAATTGCAAAAAGCAGATGGTGTTGAAGATGCTATTCTAATTGCTAACAATTTTGGTTGGAGTGATTATGTAGTTCAATGGAGTTTAAATCAACCAACAGATCAACAAGACAGCGTATCAGCAGCAATACAAGCTGCGTTGTCAGGACAACAGACAAGTTTTTTAGGTGTAGATGCAAACACAGTAATTAATTATGGTGGTGAAGTTACAACTGTTGGTGCTTTTGCAGATAATTTTTATGTTGATGGCGACCAAAATGCACCTGAAGCATTAATGCCTGAAGAAATAAGAGTTATACAAGCAGATTTGATAAATGCAGGTTTATTAGGTAGTAAAGTTAATAGACCATTTAGAGCAGGAGTATGGGGTAAACACGATAGAGCTGCGTTGTATGAATTAATGTCTTTAGCTAACCAAAATGGTGAAGGGAAGGCAGAAAAAGGTTGGCAAACAACTTTACAATTATATTTAGATAATCCAATACAAGAACCAGAACAAGTAGCTGCATATTTACCACCTGATTATAAATCTGTATCTAACAGCATAAATGGTTTATTTGAATCAGAGTTAGGTAGAAAACCTAAAGATTATGAATTAAAATTATTAGCAGAAACATATTTATCAGAAGCTAAATCAGCATATCAACAAAATATATCATTACAAACACCACAAGACATTATGGCAACAGCAGAATCATTAGAAGGTTATGGCAATCACATACAACCTGTTGTTGAAGAAGGGGTTACAGCGATTGATCCTGGTGCTAGAATGCTAGATGTATTTAATAAAGTAACAGCAAAAGAACAGGAAAGGTTAGGTGCTAATCGTGATATTCAAGCCACTAATCGTATCATTCTTAATAGCATCACAGGTGCTCCAAGGTAGTATTATGGTAGAAGAAATGAACAATGACAGCAACCCAGCATTAATAGATATATATTTAGAAGCATTAAAAATGCAAGAAAGTTCAGGTAATTATCAAGCAAAACACGAACCATCAATTATTACAGATATTGTAACTGGGAAAAAAATAAGAGTACAAGCTATTGGTGCATATGGAATATTAGATATTAATTGGAATGGAACTAAAACACAACAATCTTGGGCAGAACAAGCAGGATATAAAGGTGCAGATTGGCACGATCCAGCAGTTCAAGATGCTGTAGCTAGATATAAAGTACAAGAGTTTTTTAACAAATTTGGTTCTTGGGATGCTGTATCAGTTGCTTGGTTTGCAGGTTCTGAAACAGCAAAGGATTTAGTAGAAACAGGAACTATAGATTATTCCAAAGCAGATAGTAATGGTGTAGATATTAAAGAGTATGTATCAGAAATGAATGACAATATAGCAAATGAACTTATGACTATGGAAGTACCAATGGAAACATTTACTATGCCTTCAACTGTTGCAGGTCCACCAACTCCACCTGTTATAGCTAAACAAGTAGATGATAAAAGAATAGTTGCTGCACAGATATTAAATGCTATGACTAAAGCTAATGCAGGTGGCAACAGACCTAGTTTTGAATCACAAGTTCCAGCACAAGCAGGAGATTTTGCTGATGCTGTTGTAGAAACACAAATTAAAAGAGGAGAGATTGGTCAAACACCAGTTGATCAGGTTAGTCAATATGCACAAACTGTAGAACAGGCATTTCAACAATACTTAGATGCAGTAAACAATGGCTGAAAATAACACTATTAAATTAGTAGATGATACACCAACTTTAAATACAGATTTAGTTTGGGAAAATGATGCTTTAGAGAGAAGAAATATTGGTGATAAAAACCCTAGTTGGGCAGATAATGTAATTCCACAAAACAATATATTAAAACCAAATTTAAAATTTGAAGATTTAAGAAAAATAGTTCCACAAATTATAGATGGAACAGTAAGTGATGTAGATTTCACTAGATTTGGAATATGGTTAATGAGTAAAAGTCCAGAAATAGCTTTTGGTACTAAATCTTTTAGTTCTCCTGATGCTTTAGCTGATATAACAAAAATAGTAATATTTAACGGAAAGAATCCTGGTGATTTAATAAACAAAAATACACTAGAAATAATTAAAAATGAAATAGGTTATAAAGAAGGTTCAAGAGTAATTGATTATGTTCCACCAGATAATAGATTATCTAAAGCATTTAAATTAGAACCTCAAAAAAGTTTAGTAGGTTTGTCAGATAATTTAATATTACAATTTGGTGCAGAAGAAGGACCATTTGCTAATGCACAACAAAGAATGAAACAAACAATAATTAATGAACATAATAAATTATATAAAAATGCAGATGATTATTTTATTTTATTTAGAGGTGGAGAATTAACAGATGACCCTATGCAATCATTTTCAAAAAGTGGTGAAAGATCATACAATATTGCTCTACATTTTGATAAAAATCTTACTGATAAAGGTGTAGATGCTTATTATGTAAATAAAAATGATTTTATTGATTTGAATTCTTTAGGTTTAGATTATGATAATGAAAAAGAATTAATTGTTTACAAAGAAGCAGTAGAAAATCCATATAGCAAAACAGTTATGAAAGAAGGACAAACTGTTAATTTTCTTGATAAAGGTAGAGTTAAATTTTTACAAGATAATTGGATTACAATAAGTGATGAGTTTCCTAAAGAAGGTTTTATATTAACAGACACACCTAAAAATGTAGTAGATGAAGGCATAGAGTTATTTCACAGCAGAAGTAAAGGTATAGATACACCTAGAGATTTTCACGCAGGTACATACCAAGCAGCAATAGATAGAAGTGCTTTTATGTTTGGAGATACCAATATGTATCAATTAATAAAAAATACGCAAGAACTTGCACAAGAACAAGTAAATGATATGTTGTCAGAAATTGTATCAGATAGTACAGGAAAGTTTCAAGATGGAAAATATTTAGAAAGAGAAATATTAGTAGATTTACCAAATGGTAACCAACAACCTGTAAATATTTTAGTAGAAACAATAGATGATACAGGTGGTTATAAAGTAATGATTTTAGATAAAGATAATTTTGGTTTTACAATTTATAGCGAAGATGGATTTGGAGAATCACCTGCAAATAAAAGTTTATTAGAAGTTAATGGAAACGCTGTGCTTGTAGGTGAGGCAGATGATACATTTGGATATGTTGCAGGATTTAAACCAGAAAATAAAACATTTAATTACAAAGATGGTTATGAACTATACAAAGTAGAAATAAAACCTAATGCAAATGTTGTTACATTTACTGAAAACATAGAGCTTGTAGAAAATGGTGTTAAACAAAATATTGACCCTGATTTATTTGTTAATTATTTAGAAATGAATTTATTAACAGATATAGACAGTATTACTTTACCTGATGGCAAAACAATAGATTTACAAGGTTTAAGTGATACAGAAAAACGCAATAAATTAAAAAACAATATAGATGTAATAGGTTATAGAAATCAAATGGAAGATGTAGGTAGTACATCTTATTATTTTTTAAACAATGATGCTTACACAGAAACCCTTGTTGATAATGCAACTAATAATAAGTTTGATAATGATGTATTAAAAAAATTTATAGACACTAATCCAAATGTAGGTATAACAGATTTCAAAAGAGCATCAGATGAAAGATTAAATATAGTAACAGACTTATTAAGCAGTAAACCAGACACACCTGATCGCCCATTTGGTCCAGGTGCAGCACACATAGAAGAAATACTAAACGCAAATACACAACTTGTTAATGAATTACCTTTATCACAAACTGTAAAAAATCAATTTGATAATTTTCTTAGGACTAGAGCAAGGAACTTAGCAACGCCTGGTGGTGCAATAGATGCTATAGATATATGGGAATTAGGAATTACAGGTCTTATGATTACTGCTATTGCATACAAAGAGTTTGATGAAATACCAACAATATTTAAAAGAACAGCAACAAATATGTTTAATAGTATGACAGCACCATACAATATACCACCAGTACCATTAGAGGAATATGATTTAGATTATGAGTTTATTAATAAAGTATTATCTACAGGAGAAAAAGTAATGCCTACTGATATTATTATAAAGAAAGTAGGAGATGTTGTTAAAGGAGCAGCAGAAACAGGTGCTGTAACAGGATTTGGATATGTACCACCTAACCTAACAAAGACTGATACAATGGAAACGACACAAAAAATACAACCTGGAGTACAAGAAGAAAAAATGTTTGAACAAGCAAAACCTAAGAAAAGTAAAGCAACAGGTGGTGCAGGAGCTAAGATTTTATAATGGAATATAAAGATATTGAATCGTTAGAAGATGTAGAAATATATATACAACAAGGGAATAGTCTTAACGGATCACAAATATTTGCTTTAACAAGAAAATTAGGTAGATCAGAATCTGTTATTAGAGATGCTATGGAAGGCACTTTACCACAAGATGCAGACCCAGCGTTAGCAAGAGCAGCAGGTTCAGAAACACAAGCACCTATGGGTTTTGCAGAAGCCAAAAGATTGCTTAATCTACCAACATCTAGTGGACCTAAAACATCTACTCCAACTAAAAAAGAAGTGCAAGACTTTTCTAAATTTGGTGATGATGCAGAGTATGTAGCTTCAGCAGTTAAATCACTAGAAGAAGCAAAAATACCTAAAACATTAGCTGAAGGTATAAGACTACTTAGAAAATATGATTCTCCACAACCTATTTCTAGTGCAGAAAAAGAAGTTGTTAAGACAACTAAAGATAGTTTAAATAAATTATTAAGTAATGGAACTATTAGTCAAGGAGAGTTCAATGCTTTTAGTAATGCTATAGAAACTATTGATACAGAAACTGTTACTACCACAACACCTACTCCAACTACTACAACCACACCTACTACAACTACTACGCCTACTACAACAACTACAGGAACAGGTCAAATAACAAATACAGCTTTTACAGAATTTATAAATATACCTGAAAATGGTTTGTTATGGAATGTGAATAATTCATTATATGTCGTGTATGAAGTGCCTGGTGCAAATGGAGAAGTTTATGAAGGCAATCCTATTTATATGGCTTATGAAGTAAAAGATAATAATTTAGTTAGTGCTGGTATATTATCTCCTGAAGCAACAACACCACAACCAAATGCAACAATGGATCAAGCATTTTTTGATTCTATTGCAATAGTTACAGGTAATACTGATCAACTATCAGCAGAAATAGATAACCCATTTGCTAGTTTTGTAGAAACAATTACAGAACAATCACAAGTAGCACCTTGGATTACAGACCCAGAAATGATTTCATTAATAGCTGAAGCTGCTGTAGAAGGTAGAACAGTTACAGATGCAGAGTGGCAAACAACTAATTGGTATCAGACACACAATGAAAGTGAAAGAGAATGGTTAAGAACTTACTACGAAGATCCATCAACAGCAACACAACTTACAACAGATTCACAGATAGCAGTTGCTAACTCATTACAAGCAGCAGGTGTATCTAATGCACCAGAGGCATTAATTAACTGGGTTGCAGGTAAGTATGTATCAGGAGAATGGTCGCAGACATACACAACAGAACAAATTAGTTTATTTGCTGACCCATATGCTGAAGGTAAAAGAGATGCAAGTTTTACAAATTACTTATCTTCTACTGCTTTAACTGGTGTAGATAGAACAACAGAGAGAGAAAGAGAAGTTAGAGAATTATACAGCAAATGGTTAGGACCTACTCTTGGTAAATTAACTGACCAAGAAGCAGCAGAGATTGCAGGTAAATTAAGAGATGACCCAGACTATCAAGACCAGTTAGTACAATCACTTAAACAATCACGACTTGCTGCGTTTAGTGCATACACAAATCCAGAACTAACTTACGAAGATATTGCGAGACCTTGGAGAAACTTAACAACTTCTGTATGGGGTCAAACAGCAGATGAAACACAGGGTTGGTGGCAGGAAATGGTTAAGTCTAATGACTTTGCACAAGCACAAAATACACTTAGAGAAAAAGGTTTAGAACAAGATATTACACAAGTTACAACAGATGCAACACAAGCATTACAACAAGCACTAGGACAAGGCACAGTAAGCCAGTCAGGAGTTAATGTATAATGGCAACATACGCTGAATTAGCACAGAGTTTATATCCTAATATGCCACCTGATGTATTAGCATTGTTTGCTAGTGAGTGGTCAAGAACAGGCGATCCACAAGTAGCTATTGCAGAAGTTAGAAGAAGTCCTGCATATGAGATAGCATTTCCTGGTAACAAAAGACCTGATGGTACAGTTAAATTTGATGAAGTAACTTACACAGGATTAAAAGAAAGTTACATAGGTACATTACAAGAGTATGGTATTCCAAGAAACACATCAGTTGATTTACTAACAGATAGATTTACAGGACTTATAGAAGGTGAAGTATCTGCTAGAGAATTTGCACAAAGAGTAGATGCTGTGTATCAAGGCATACAAGAAAACATACCAGAAGTTACAGAGTTTTATAGAGAGAACTTTGGATTAGAACTTACACCAGAAGCTATTTTTGTTGGTGCATTAGACCCAACTGTAGGTGAGGAAATAGTTGCAGGTAGAATAACTACTGCACAAATTGGTGGAGAAGCAGCTAGAGCAGGGTTTGAAATAACAGGTGATTTTGCACAAAGATTACAAAGAGCTGGTATATCACAAGCACAAGCTAGACAGCTGTTTACTTCTGCACAAGCAGAACTACCAAGACTACAAGAATTACAAGCTAGAGGTGGAGTAACTGATCCTGAACAATTTACATTAGAACAGTTTACAGAGGCAGCAGTATTTCAAAGTCCTGAAGAATTAGAAGAAATACGATTGTTAGAAGCAGAAGAAGCTAGTAGGTTTGCACCTGTTGGTGGTGCTGCTAGGCGTGGTCGTAGAGTTACAGGATTAGTAGAAGAATAAACCTTGACATACTACATATAGTGGTATAATGAAATTGTCGCATAGTGGTAGTCTGCGAATATAAATAGACTCTGCACTCTCCAGCTTATTACTGGCGTGTAAGCTGCGTATTACAAATCGCCTAGTATCTGAATAGCCGAAAGTGGCTGACAATTTTTGTTATTCTTTATTATTATTTGTCGCCTATCACATCATTATCCCAAGGGTGGTGTAGCTAGTAGAAAACTTGGAGTAGGAGAAAAAATGGAAAACGAAGTAGAAAATACAGTAGAAGAAGTACAAGAAGATAACAATGCGATTAAGCAAATGCGTGAACGCATTAAAGAGCTTGAATCAGTAGAGAAAGAATTTAAGTCTGTACAGATGGCTAACGCTATTAAAGATGCAGGTTTTGACCCTGAATCTGGTGAAGGTAAAGCACTTAAAGACTTGTATAAAGGTGAGTTACAAGCAGATGCTATAAAAGAGTTTGCTTCTAACTATGGTTGGGGTGAAGTACCACCACAAGCAACACAAGAAGAACTACAGCGACAAAGAGTTGTTTCTAGTCAAGATAGTTTAGATACTGTAATAGAAGCATCAGTTCCTGTAGAACCTGTAGGTCTTGATGATCAGATTGCACAAGCACAAGCTGATGGTGATTGGCAGACAAGTTCTAATCTCAAAGCAGATAAATTAAAAGACCTATTGAAAAAGTAAAGGAGAAAGATTTAAATGGGTGCAGTATCAGGATTGGGAGATTCATACGATCTCCCTAATTACGTGGGTGAGTTATTTAATATAACTCCAAATGATACACCTTTTCTTTCTGCTATTGGTGGAATGACTGGGGGTAAATCAGTTACCTCTAAACAATTCACCTGGCAAACAGTTGATAATGCAACAGCAGCTCAAACAGTAGTTGCTGAAGGTGCAGATGCAACTTTCGCAGAGAGAAGCAGATCTGAAGTAACAAACGTTACTCAAATTATGCAATATGGTGTACACGTTTCCTACACAAAACAAGCAGCAGTAGGTAATCTTAATGGAGAATCTATTATTGGAAACCAACCAGTTCAAGATGAATTGTCTTTCCAATTAGATATGGCTATGAAAAGAGCAGCTAGAGATATAGAATACTCTTTCCTAAGAGGATCATATGTTGCCGACACAAATGTAGGAACAGCAAGAAAAACAAGAGGTATGCTTACAGCTATTTCAACTAACGAAGTAGCAGGTGGTAACGCAGCTCTTGATCAAGCAAAAGTAAATGCTTTGATGAAAGCTATGGCAGATTCAGGAGCTCCTTTTGAGCAACCTGTAATTTTTGCTA
>FUFK010072939.1_pt1 | contig 16326 bp, 10 predicted proteins | sample 1021851 | NCBI WGS metagenome assembly FUFK01 (sample SAMEA51879418, study PRJEB19060) | metagenome | reverse complement strand
TCGGGAGGCACGACCAACGTCACCGGTGCAACCTGTACGGCATCTCCAAACCTACCAACCGGCTTGTCCATCGACAGCAGCACGTGCACCATCAGCGGTACACCAACGGTTGAGACAATCAACAGGACCTACACGGTCACGGCTGTCATCAGCGGAATGACCTTCCAGACAAGCATCTGGTTGTCCACGTCTCCATATTCGGTACGATTACCTCAACGGTGGAAGGTGCGGCGCTCAACTTGGGCGAAGCGATGACGCCGATCACACTCAACTACACCTCACAGGCACCCCCTGGGTCATTTTACAGCGGAAATGGCTCGTATTGGATGACCAAAGACATCAATCCGGCCACAAGTTCTGGTCACTTTTCATCGAACACAGGTATCGGCGGCTCGGCCTATGGCCTTGCTTCGTTGGGAGACTTTGCCTATTTCACTGGAAGGCCGACGACATCAAGTGATGGTCTTTGGAAGAGCGATGGCACAGAATCTGGAACAGTTCTAGTCAAAGAACATCTGCACGCATCATACATGGTGAGCGATGGAAATTCCCTCTACTTCCATAATGGTTCGCGGGAATTATGGATGAGCGATGGAACAACTTCCGGTACAGTGTTGCTCAAGGAATTTACTCAGTCAAACACGAGTGGTGGCTCTATTCTAACCAATTCCCTCGGTGTCTTTGCAAACGGTCTTCTGTTCTTCGTTGCCGATGATGACAATGGAAGGGAATTATGGTCAAGTGATGGTACCACTTCTGGAACTCAAATGGTAAAAGACATCCGCCCTGGATATAATTCTCAAGCTTACGACCCGTATGATGGTTTGTCAAGCGACCACCTCGTCGTGCTTGGAAATCATGTATATTTCTCAGCCAACGATGGAACGAACGGAACCGAGTTGTGGAAGAGTGACGGAACGGCCTCAGGCACGGTGATGGTCAAGGATATCTACAGTGGAGGCGGTGGCCTGCAACAATTCTCGTGGGGTCGTCAGGCTGTTCTAGACAACAACATCTACTTCGCAGCCAATGACGGAACCCATGGTACTGAATTGTGGAAGAGTGACGGAACGGCCTCAGGCACAATGATGGTCAAAGATATCAATACACAAATCCTTCCTTCTGGATACAATGCAAATAGCCTGATCTCCAATACCGTGATGACTGCTACAGAAGATATGGTAATCTTCTCAGCTGATGATGGAATACACGGTCGAGAATTGTGGAAGAGTGACGGGACTGCAGCAGGAACAGCATTGGTGATGGACTTAACTCCAGGCACTCACTCATCGATGGGCTACCCATGGAGTTCGTCTATCAGCCACATGACACCAATGGGTGAATTGGCATTTTTGTACGTCCATTCAAATACTGGCGTCACTTACAATGCCGCGTATGTTACTGATGGAACCCCTGAAGGAACATTTGCGGTTCTTAATTCGTCAAGCTTCGGCTACATCCATTCCATGCATCGATTTACCCCTATTGGTGACCAAATGTATTTCCAAGTTAATGTGCCAAACGCCAATCTCTACGTGAGCAACGGCACAACAAATGGAACAACTGCGATCACATCGTTTACCGGAAACGTGAATTCGTACAACGGCAATTACATTTACCATAATCCGGTCATTGCCGGCAACACGGTTTTGTTTGCATCGTGTACTGGAGTGAATCAATATGGTACGATTGGCAATTATTGCCAAGAAGGTGTCGAGTTGATGGCATATGACCCAGTTAACATCACATTGAACTCTCCTCCATCGGTTTCGTGGGAAATTGAACCTCCACTACCTGCAGGCATGAGCATCTCAGGTGGTACGATCAGCGGCACACCTTCGGTCTATGCGAACAATCAAACCTACACGATTTACGCAAATCAGAGCGGCTATTCGACCACGCACGAGTTGTACTTCAGCGTGGATACTACGAACGCTCACACGGTCGTTGAGAACCAAACGATTGATCCAATTGGCTTCCATCCACCGTTCTGGAACGGTACGACTACGTGGACGGTCTCACCTGCCTTGCCTGGTAATCTCACGAATAGTTCGACGACGGGCGAAATTACAGGCATGGTCAATACGACCATGAGCAGCGCAACCTACACGGTAACAGCCACGCACAGCGATGGCTCGGTGGAGACCTTCACCTTCAGTTTGCGAAGCCTCGCTGACTTTGACGGCGATGGCCTTGCCAACGACTTACCAAGCGATTACGATGCAGCCGAAGGACCAACCCCCGGTCTTGTTGCCGACACCGACGACGACGGCGACGGCCTTGCCGACAGCATCGAAACGGATACTGGAATCTACATTGACGCCACCGATACGGGCACTGACCCGCTCAATCCCGACACCGATGGTGACGGGATTTGTGACGGCCCTAATGCGGTGCCAGGCGTCTGTGTTGCAGGCCCAGACAGCGACCCCAACGGCGAAGGACAACCAGCAACCTTGGTGGCCGTGAACAACACCGCTATCACGACGCTTTCGCCCTACCTCTCAATATCAGGCGGAACCTATGAGATCGCACCGGACTTGCCTAATGGACTCGTGATGGATGCTAACACCGGTGAAATCAGCGGCACGCCAACAGAAACCTCGTCCAACATCACCTACACGGTATGGGCGAACAACACCAACGGCGATTCCATTCCGTGGAATTTCACGATTGAAATCCTGGAAGACAGCGACGGCGACGGCCTGCCCAACGAACTTCCTGGCGATTACGACCCAACCAACCCCGATTCCCCCGGGCTCACCGAGGACCTCGACGACGACGCTGACGGCGTACCCGACACCAATGAAACGGACACGGGCACAAATCCAACCAATCCTGACACGGACGGCGATGGCATGTGCGACGGTCCCAACGCTGTGGGTGGCGTGTGCACGGCCGGTCCTGACGCCTTCCCGCTTGACCCGTCGGCTGACACCGACACGGACGGCGACGGCATGCCAGATTCCATCGACGGTAGCTCCACCAGCGTTCCACCGCTGACGGAAGACGAAGATGACGATGGTGACGGCCTTGACGACGTGAACGAGACGAACACGGGCATCAACAACGGACCAACCGACACGGGCACCGACCCACTTGACCCGGACACCGATAACGACGGCATTTGCGACGGACCTAACGCTGTCTATGACGCTCAAGGCGTCCTCATCTGTGTGGCCGGTCCTGACGCTACACCGTTTGGGGAGCCAGCAGAAGGCGTCGTTTACGGCTTGAACAACACCTTGTTCAGCAGCCTTGTACCTCCCTATCAGTTGCCTGGTGCGGCATGGAGTATCTCTCCAGACCTGCCTGATGGATTGAGCATTGACCCGGTCAGTGGTATCATCAGTGGTACGCCAACCGAAGTGACGACGAACATCACGTACACCATTTCGGGCGACGCTGGTGCCTCGACAATCACCTTCGATTTCAACCTAGAAATTTTGGAAGACACCGACCGAGACGGTTTACCCAACGAACTGCCCGAGGACTACCCCGGTGATGGTGAGTTGGTCGAAGACTTGGACGACGACGGCGACGGTGCCTCAGATCTGTCGGAAACAGGCACGGGCATCTACAACGGAACCGACGACCTCGGTACCAATTCCCTCAACCCCGATACGGACGGTGACGGTATCTGCGACGGCCCCAATGCCGTGCCACCAATCTGTTTAGCCGGTCCGGATTCCAACCCTGTGGGCACCGGGCCACTTGGACCAACCGTGCTCGTGAACAACAGTGAGGCGACACCGATTCAACCGCCAAATGCCGTTTCTGGTGCTACGTGGGAACTTTCACCATCTGACTTGCCTGAAGGCTTGATTTTCGACCCAGCTACCGGTATCATCACCGGTACACCAACGCAAGCGATGGAGAACACGACCTACACGATTTGGGCGAACACGACCGACCCAGCGTTCTCTATTGAGGCCACATTCTGGCTTGAAGTCTTGGAAGACTACGACGGCGATGGTATGCCCGATGAACTGCCCGACGACTACCCGGACACAGGCCTCGAGCCTTACACCCTTGTTGAGGACGAGGACGACGACAACGACGGTATGTCCGACACTAACGAGAGCATCATCGGTACCGACCCACGCAACCCTGACACGGACGGCGACGGCTTCTGCGACGGCGGTTTAGGCGTTGAAGGCGTTTGTTTCGCCGGTCCTGACAGCCACCCGCTTGACCCGACCCTTCCGGTCAACACGGACGGCGATGCCTACCCTGACGAGGACCCCGACGGTCCCGGTGGACTCATCGCTGACGAGGATGACGACAATGACGGCTACCTCGACACGACCGAAACGGCATGCAACAGCGACCCGCTCAACGCCACCAGCATCCCCGATGACATGGACGGCGACGGCATCTGCGACCTGATGGACGACGACATGGACGGCGACGGCATTGCCAACGAAGACGAACTCGGCCTGCCCGTCGACACCAGCCCCTCCAACCCGGACAGCGACGGTGATGGTGTGTGCGACGGTCCCGAAGCGCCCGCCAACGGCGGCTGCGTGGCCGGTCCCGACGCCTTCCCGCTCGACCCGGCCGGTGCCAAGGACACCGACGGTGACGGCAAGCCCGACCAGTTGGTGCCCGGTGTGACCTCGACAAGCCAGCCCCCGCTGGTGGAGGACTTGGACGATGATGACGACACGTGGTCGGACGCCGACGAACTCGCTTGCGGCACCTCGAGTCCGACCGACGCTGCAAGTGTGCCCGCCGACANGGACGGCGACGGCATCTGCGATACGCTCGACCCCTACCTCGACCTGCCGTTCACGCTGGAGTACCCCACGCAATACGTGGACCTCTTCGTGAACCGCACGATGGAGCCGCTCCTGCCGTTCGTGAACGGCAGCGGTGAGGTCGTCTCGTGGGAACTTGAAGGCGAACTGCCCGAAGGCCTGACCTTCGGTTGGAGCCCGGCTCGAGATGCGGCCCTTGATGGAAGCATCCGAGGTACACCGGTGAACGCCAGTGCCACGGTGAACCTGACCGTGTGGGCCAACAACTCGTTCTATCAGGAATCCTTTGCGCTCTCGCTGACCGTGTTCAACGACTCGGACAACGACAGCCTGCCCGACCAACTGCCAGAAGGCTACGTGGGCAACCTGACCGAGGACACCGACGACGACAACGACGGTTTCTCAGATTCCCAAGAAACGGAGTGTGGCTCCGACCCCAACAACAACATGTCCGGCCAAGAGAGTTGGCTGGCCGTTTGTCTGTCTTCTGGTGGCGACGGTCCCGACGACGACGGCGTGAACTGGATGTGGTGCTTCCCGTGCCTCCTGCTCCTCTTGCTGTTGCTCATCATCCCGCTGCTGCTTGGACGCGACCGCCTCCTGGTGATGCTATCCGACGGCCCCGAGCCCGAGAACACCTTTGCTGAGCCGGACTTCACGGCCGGTTCGGGAACCGAGGATGACCCGTTCATCCTCGCTCCGGTCGGACCGCTGCAACCCGGTACGATGGAATCCACGGTGGAAGAGATCACCATCACGAACATGGGCGACATCAAGGTCGACATGTTCGACTTCAACGACGAAGAGAACTACGGTCGCTTCACGATGTACGAGTCGACCTTCAGCATGGAAGGCTCCCGTCAGTTGCCCGTGGGCAAGGACGGTGAGATGGTCATCAACTTCAAGTTCGACGACCGTGAATTCCCGACCTACGAAGGCGGCACCTACACCGCCCGCATCAAGTTGGGTAAGGCCAGCGTGTACTTCCTCTGGGAAGTCACCGTCATGGCTGACGAGCGCAAGGCAGAGAACGTCAAGAAGCAGACCATGAGCCGCATCAAGAAGCGAAAGAAGGACTTCAACTTCGACCGCATCGGCAAGGCGACCAAGAAGGATGCTGACGACCTGCAAGCCATCAAGGGCATCGGCCCGTACAGCGAAGAGAAGCTCAACGCGTTGGGCATCTTCACCTACGAGCAACTGGCTCACTTCGACCGTGAGACGGAAGATGAGGTCAACGACGCCATCGAGCACTACAAGGGACGCATCCGTCGCGACGAGTGGGTCAAGCAGGCTCAGGACATCATCGGTGCACAAGCCAAGGCTGACGAAGAGGCCTTGAAGGCCGCTGAGGAAGCCCAGGCCAAGGCCGAAGCCGAAGCCAAGGCTGCCGAAGAAGCGGAAGCCGCTGCCAAGGCCGCTGAGGAGGCGGAAGCTGCCAAGAAGGCCGAAGAGGAAGCCGCCGCCAAGGCTGCTGAGGAAGAAGCCGCTGCTGCTGCCCTCGCCGAGAAGGAAGCCAAGGACGCCGAGAAGAAGGCGAAGGCTGAGGCTGACAAGAAGGCCAAGGAAGAAGCCGCTGCCAAGAAGAAGGCGGAAGCCGAAGCCAAGAAGGCGAAGGCTGCTGAAGAAAAGGCGGCCAAGGAAGCCGAGAAGAAGGCAAAGGCCGAGGCTGACAAGAAAGCCAAGGAAGAAGCCGCTGCTGCTGCCGCTGCCAAGAAGGCTGAAGAAGAGGCCAAGAAGGCCGCTGCTGCCGAGAAGAAGGCCAAGCCTGCAAGCAAGGAAGTCAAGAAACAAGAGGAACTCAAACGTGTGAAATCACGTGCCAAGTCCATTGACTTCAAGGTGCTTGGTGAAGCCACCTCATCCAAGTTGAAGACCGAGGTCAAGAAGGGTGCTACCAGCCTCGAAGTGGCCGATGCTTCAGAGTTTGCTGACGCTGGTTCCGCCGCTCTGACGGACAAGGACGGAACCACGGTGATTTCTTGGACCGGCAAAGACAGCAACGCACTGACCGGTGTCTCTGGCATCACACGTGTGTTTGGAAAGGCCTCAATCGTCACCACCAAGGACGACCTGCAAGTCATCAAGGGTATTGGACCGTTCATCGAGGAGAAGTTGAATGCATTGGGCATCACCACCTATCGGCAAATCGCGAACATGAATGCGAAGCTGGAAGAGCAGGTGAACAAAGCCATCGAGTTCTTCCCAGGACGTGTCAAGCGAGACCAGTGGGCGAACCAAGCCAAGATTTTGCTCGGTGAGGACGTCAAGTTGGACGAGAAGGCGCTCAAGCAGGCCGAAGAACTCGAACGGATTGCCAAGAAGGCTGAGAAGATTGACTTCGCCACCCTCGGTGTTGCTTCCGCTTCGGAGAAAGACGACCTGAAAGCCATCAAGGGCATCGGGCCGTTCATCGAAGAGAAGTTGAACGCACTGGGCATCTACACCTTTGAGCAAGTTAGCAAGATGACGGCGAAGATCGAAGAAGAGGTCAACGTGGCCATCGAGTTCTTCCCCGGTCGTGTCAAGCGTGATGAGTGGGCCAAGCAGGCCAAGAAGTTGCACAAGGACAAGAAGTGAAGCGTATCGGTCCTCAAGGCCGAGACGCCACCATCCTGGTGAGCGAAAGCGAGGTCCGTTGTACCAGCGGAGGAGCCATCGTGCAGTTCGCTCGCTGAGTCGCCGATAAGAAGCGATATATGCACAAGTGGCGAGGCGAGTCCATGGGCGACAACGACGAACTGATGGCTCGCATCAAGGATGTCAATTGGTTTCACTCCATTCCGTTGCGAGACGGTATTGTCACGCCAGGTCAAGACAACTCCATGGACAAGTTGGGTCAAGTTTGCCTTCCTGAGGACCTCACGGGCAAGACCGTGCTCGATATCGGTGCATGGGACGGTTTCTTCTCCTTCCAAGCCGAACGCAACGGCGCCAAGCGTGTGCTGGCCACCGACCACTTCTGCTGGAGCGGGCCCGGATGGGGAAGCAAAGCCGGCTTTGACCTCGTCCATGAAACCTTGAATTCCAAGGTCGAGAGCCTGGACATTGACGCGATGGCCATCACCCCAGAAAAGGTCGGGAAGTTTGACGTCGTCCTCTTTTTGGGCGTTCTCTACCACCTCCAAGACCCGATGGGCGGACTTCGTGTCGCTTCTGAGGTGTGCGATGAGTTGCTCATCGTTGAAACACACGTGGACGACCTTCACCGCTGGAAGCCCTCGATGGTGTACTTCCCAGGCGATTCCCTGAACAACGACGACACCAACTACTGGGCACCCAACGTGGCCGCCATGAAGGGGATGCTGAAGGACCTCGGCTTCTCTCGTGTAGAAGTCGTCTACCCCAAGCGACCGTGGCTGCGTTACGCTTGGCCCGTCCGCTTCCTCTCGTCCATCAAGGGCATGATTCAGCGACGAGAATCCTTCCGTCAAACCATCAATCAAGGACGGATGTCCTTCCACGCCTACCGCTGAGGCCTTCGTTTTCTCTGCCGAAGGCGTTGAGTGTCCGCCAAAATCTTCGATGATGGGCGAGCGATAGACTTCAAGAGGGGCGGACAAGTCGCCGCACCATGGACGACTTGGACAAGGGTGACAACTACACCGTTCGCGATATGGGACTTGCAGAAAACGGGGCATTGCTCGTTGATTGGGCCCGAGCTCGTATGCCGGTGCTCGCCAAACTCAAGGAAGAAGCCGAGCAAACCAAGCCCCTTGCAGGGATGCGAGTGGCTGGCTGTCTTCACGTGACCAAGGAAACAGCGGTGCTCATCGAGGCCATACGAGCCGCCGGTGCTGAAATCTCCTGGTCGGGCTGCAACCCGCTCTCGACCCAAGATGAAGTGGCTGCTTGGCTCGCCAGCGAAGGCTACTCCGTTCACGCCTGGCACGGCCAATCCACCGAGGATTTCTACTGGTGCATCGACAAGACGCTCGAGTTCAAGCCCACGCTCACCCTCGACGACGGCGCCGACCTCATCGTTCGCGTTCACGGCGACAAGTCCGAGTACGCAGAAGGCGTCATTGGTGGCACCGAAGAAACGACCACCGGCGTTCACCGACTGCGAGCCATGGCCGCCGCTGGCGACCTGCGCTACCCCGTCATCGCCGTCAACGACGCCGTGACCAAGTGGGATTTCGACAACGTCTACGGGACCGGTCAGTCCACCCTTGACGGTATTTTGCGAGCCACCAGCGTCTTGCTCGCTGGCAAGACCTTCGTCGTGGCAGGATTTGGCCACTGCGGAAGCGGTGTGGCCATGCGTGCCCGCGGCATGGGCGCCAATGTCATCATCACCGAAGTTGACCCGCTCCCCGCCCTTCGTGCTGTCATGGAAGGCTACCGCGTGATGCCCATGGATGAGGCCGCCAAACTCGGCGATATTTTCTGCACCGCTACCGGTATGGAAGACGTCATCGTTGGACGCCACTTTGCGTCCATGAAAGACGGCGCCATCGTCTGCAACACCGGCCATTACGACTGTGAAATCAAGATCACGGACCTTGAAGCTCAAGCCAAGTCGGTGCGCACCATCCGTCAGGACAACGAGGAATTCCTCATGGCCGACGGCCGCCGCATCTTCTTGCTCGCTCGAGGCCGTTTGGTCAACCTCGCTGCCGCTGAAGGTCATCCCTCGGAAGTCATGGACATGTCCTTTGCCAACCAGTTCCTTTCCCTGGTTCGTTTGGCCAAGGAAGGCGGCTCCATGGGCAAGCAAGTTTACGATATCACGACCGAACAGGACCAAGACTTGGCGACCACCAAACTCGGCACCCTCGGTTTTAGCATTGACAAGTTGACCGACGCTCAACTCGCCTACTTGGACGATTACACCGTCGGTACATGATGCGGACGCTGTTCATCGAAACAGCCGGCATCCCACGGCAGTGCTTCCCTCGCCCCAAATTGAGGATTTATTGACACGGCAATTCTTGATATAGAGGGGTGAAGACGGCGGGCCATGACACAAACATGGTTGTTCACCTCTGAATCGGTGGCTGCAGGCCATCCCGACAAGTTGTGCGATGCGATTTCTGACGCCATCGTCGATGCGTGCCTCGCCATTGACCCCAAGGCCAAAGTCGCCGTTGAAACGCTCGTGAAAGGCCGCGAAGACCGCTCCCACATCGTGCTGGCTGGCGAGGTCAAACTCGCTGCTGGCCTCAACGCTCCTGACTACATCGCCATCGCTCGCAAGACGGCCGCTGCCATTGGCTACACCTCCCACGGCATTGGCATGGACGCCACCTCCGAGGACTTGTGCGAAGTCACCGAACTCATCACCAGCCAATCCGCCCACATCAACCGAGGCGTCGTGCAATCCGTTGACGACCAAGGTGCAGGCGACCAGGGCTTGATGTTCGGCTATGCCTGCGATGAAACGGAAGCCTATCCTGAGCACCAAGGTCGCTGGATGCCCTTGGCTATCGCCCTCTCCCAAGCCTTGACCCGACAGGTCAGCAAACTCGGTCTTGACGGCACCCTGCCGTGGGCCCGACCCGACGCCAAATCCCAAGTCACCTTGATGCACGGCGGCGACGGCCAACCCATGTACGCCGACAATGTCGTCATCGCTGTTCAACACAAGGACATGATCGCTGAGCACGGTTCCGAAGAAGCCGAGCAGGCTTTCGTGCGTGAGCAGGTCATCGAACACGTCATTCGCCCCGTTGTTCCAGCGGCGTTGATGACCGACAAGACCACCATTCACGTCAACTCCACCGGACGATTCGCCGACCCCGGTGGTCCCTACGCCGATGCCGGTTTGACCGGACGCAAAATCATCGTCGACACCTACGGCGGTCGTGGACGACACGGTGGTGGCGCCTTTTCGGGCAAAGACCCGACCAAGGTGGACCGTTCCGCTGCCTACGCTTCCCGCTGGGCTGCCAAGCACGTGGTCGCCGCTGGTTTGTCAACCGAGTGTGAAATTCAACTCGCTTACGCCATCGGTGTGGCCGACCCTGTCAGCATTCGCGTCGACACCTTCGGTACCGGCAAGATTGACGATGAAGTCATCGCTGACCTCGTCGACGCCCACTTTTCCTTCAAGCCCGGCCACATCATTCGCGACCTCGGTCTCGCTGCGCCCATTTACAGCATCACCGCCGCCGGTGGCCACTTCGGTCGTCAGCCCAACGGGCAGACCTTCCCTTGGGAGAAGCTCAACAACGACGTCATTAGCGCGTTCAAGGCCGCTCTTTGAGAGCGATTCAGTCCTTGCGTGAAGCGATGAACGCTTCCACCTTTTCGAGCGCTTGATGCTCAAGTGCTGCCGCTTTGACCACGTACTCATTGGTGCTCGGGCCGGATTCGGTGAACACGGGCACCATCGAGGTCCAGACACCTTCTCCCTTGATGCGGGAATAGAGGGCAGCGACCACGTGAATGGCGATGAGGGCGTAACTCAGGTCGGCGGCGAAGCCGTGCAAACTGATCGCCACATCCATCGCTAAGGCTTCCTCTCCAATGCCTTGGGTGTAGAGCCAAGCGATGGCCAGTCCGGTCACCGGCAACAGGACGAGGCAGAGGTACATCGCGACGTGCATGAGTCGTGCGAAGCGCTTGTGGTAGCGGTGGACGGGAACGACGGAGCCCTGGAAGGTTTCGAAGCGCCGCATGTAGCCGTAGCGAATCACGACCAGCAGCAGAAACACGCTGGCGAAGACGATTTCAAACTGCAACAGGGCGGTATCTTCCAATTGCGAAAGGTCGTCAATTTGCTTGAAAATCCCGTAGGCGTAGAGCAGCACAAAGGCCCAGTGGAACACCTTCCCCAACAGGGTGTGGTTTCGGGCCATCGGCATCGCTATCTCTCCCTGTCCGCTATACCGCTTTCTATGAGACGCCCGTCTTCGGTTGGGTTATAGCCCGCCTGCCCAACTCCCTGTGTGAGGTCGCTCCGTGGTGTTGCTCAATCTGTGGTCGCTGGGTCATTTCGTCCAGTGGACCTTTGTCGGCCGCTACCTGCTGACCAACTGGTGGGTTTTCCTTGCCCTTTCGGTGGGATGGGAGGTGCTCGAACTCTACTTGCCCTTTGAATTCGTTGAAGAGACGTGGGACAACAAAATCTCCGACCTCGTGGTCAACACCGTCGGCTTTGCCCTCGGCCTGGGCCTGCGCTACGACCCGCAAACGCTGGATTAACTCGAGCAGGAGAGCATGGAGCAGCCGACGCGGTGGCGAGCCCACTCGGGGCGCTTTTGGAACCATTTTTCCTCGTGCTCGGGTTGTTCGTCGTAGGGACGCTTCAGAAGTTCGTGGAGTTCCTCGGCGATGGAAAAGTCGCCTTTCTCCTCCGCCGCATCGATGGCCAATTGCGCCATCCAGTTTCGCAGCACATACTTCGGATTGGCTTGGAGCATCCCGTCTCGGTCGGGTTTGCCGTCCACCCGCTCCCACCAGCGCACGAGCCAGCGGTTCCAAGCGCTGGTGTCGGGCTCGCTGCCCTCGTAGAAGGCGTCGGCCACGTGGGCGACGTCCGGCTCGGTGATGGAGCAGAGGTGGCGGAAGAAGAGCGTCATGTCCACCTCGGTGGCGCCCAGCAGGTCAATGAGGTCGTTCACGAGCACCTCGTCGGCTTCCTGCAGCGTGCCGAGGCCCAGTTTTTCGGCCCAGGTTTCGCTCTGAGCGTTCATGGCGAATTCCATGTAATGGTCCAGCACCGGCTGAAGCCGGCTCACGTCGTCCATCAGTGGGGCCATGGATTCGAGCAGACGAGCGACGTTCCACGCCCCGATGTGTTGTTGTTGACCGTAGCGATAGCGGCGGCGACCGGCGTCGGTCGTGTTGGGCGTCCAGTCCACATCGTAAGGCTCCAACCAGCCGTACGGCCCGTAATCGATGGTGAGGCCGTGAATCGACATGTTGTCCGTGTTCATCACGCCGTGAACGAAACCGACCCGCATCCAGTGGGCAATCATCGTCGCCGTGGATTCAGCCACCTCGGTCAGCCATGCGATGAGACCGTCGTCGGTGCTGGCGTCGTGGTGCGGGAAGTGGTGGCGAACGGTGTGGTCGACAAGGGTGCGCAGCGTTTCGTGATGGCCGTCGGAGACATGGATTTGGAAGCTTCCGAAGCGAATGAAACTGGGCGCTACGCGGCACACCACCGCACCGGGCTCCGGGGCAGGGTTGCCGTTGTAGAGGACGTCTCGCACGACCGCTTCGCCCGTGGTCACCAGCGACAGGGCGCGGGTGGTGGGCACGCCGAGGTGGTGCATCGCTTCGCTGCACAGGAATTCGCGGATGGAGGAGCGCAACACGGCTTTGCCGTCAGCGGTGCGCGAATAGGGTGTCAGGCCGGCACCTTTGAGTTGCAATTCAAGGAAGCCATCTTCGGTCTCAACTTCACCCAGCGTGATGGCACGGCCGTCGCCCAGTTGGCCCGCCCAGTTACCGAACTGATGGCCGCCGTAGCGCTGGGCGTAGGGCTGCATGCCGGGCACGGGTGCACCGCCACCAAGCACGACGCCTGCCTCATCAGACCGCTCAAGGGTCAGCATCTCGGCCATCTCGGTCGACCAGAGGGCGAGGCGGGGTTTAGGGGCGGGCGTGGGCGTGACCTTTGACCAGCACTTGCCGGGGACTTGACGNGGACGGCCGCCCTCGGCATCATCGCCGGGCGTCTCGCCCAAGAAGCGGGCGTGCCACGACAGGGCCTGCAGCGACGGGTTGCTCACACCACATGCTGAGCGGGGGCCTTCTTCAACCTCGTGGGGGTTGCCATCCCGCTTTTCCTCATTCAATATGAAGAGGAATCACGCTGCAGGAACGGCCGGCCCTTGAACCAGGAAGGCCACCCACAACAGACCTAAGAGCAACCCGCAGACCTGGAAGATGCGCTTTCCTGTCGTTCTCTCCGTGAACAGGTGATTGAGCCGAGCACCGGCAAAAGTCCAGAGGATCATGGCGCCAAGGCACATGGTCAGGGTGACGAAAATGATGGTGGCGATGCCCGTCATGCCGCCGCCAAGTGGCTCGATGAACTGACTCATCATGATGATGACAAAGGCCCACTCCTTGCCGTTGACGAACTGCATGCCGATGCCGACCTTCAATCCGAGCATGCCTTCGATGTTCTCCTCAACGGCGACCGATACAGGGTCAAACCTGAACATGGCGACCACCATGGCACCGAGGAAGGCCATGCCAATCCAGTGCAGTACGGTCATTGCGGTGGCCGAATCGCTCACGGCGTCAACCAGCAGACCAACGCTCAGTTCAATGGTGACAAACCCGATAACCATGCCAGCGATGAGCTTCACGTTGGCTTTGGGTCCAAACATACCGCTGTGAGCAAAGCAGGTCAGGGCGTTGGGTCCGGGCGTGATGAGTCCGATGGCGAGCAGGGTGAGGAGTTCTCCCAGTGCGACCGTGTCCATCCGTTCACGCCCTCAAGCGAGTTCCTGTTGCAGCGCCCAGGCCAGGTAGCGGTACTCCTCTTCGCTGTTGTAGAGTTGAGCCGAGATGCGGAAGTAGCGTCCGCGAGGAGAAGGCCATGACCATACAGGGATTTGGATATCGTATTTCTCGCTGAGCGTCACATGCAGTGGGTCTGGTTCGTGAAGAGGGATGCCACCACTGCTTTGCTTTTCGGGCAGTATCAGTGTAGCGATACAGGCGATCATTTCATCGGGGCAGGGCGGTGTGAGTCCAAGGGCATCACACAAGATGTTCCGCCCTTGAACGGCGAGGTCGTGGTTGTGCTGCATGATGGCGGGCCAACCTCCCTCGATCTCGGTAGCGAGGTGGTCGATGGCGAACGGCAGCGCGCAGTGGGCTGACATGTCTCGGGTCCCCGTCCAGTCAAACTCGTGCCTGAAACGTGTGGTGTCGCCGAGGGGGAAGGTCATGCCGTGGCTGATGGTCAATGGATGAATGTCGGCTTGCCGGTCCTTCCGAACATGAAGGAAGGCCGAACCTTTCGGGGCGCACAGCCACTTGTGACAGTTGCTGGTGGTGTAGGAGGCACCCAGTTCATCCAAGGCGAGCGGAACCATTCCGATGCCGTGAGCGGCGTCCAGCAGCACGTGGACTCCGCGTCCCTCAAGTTGAGTAACCAACCGCTCAAACGGCATCAGCAGGCCAGTTGGACTCGTGACTGTGTCAATCATTGCCAGACGGGTTCGTTCTGTGACACCACCCATGATGGCGTCCACGGCCTGGTCGGCGTGGTCAATTGGGAATGGAATATTCACGGTGACCACCGTTGCACCCCAGCGTTCGGCAACGAAATCGATGGTGTTTCTACAGGCTTGGTAGGCGTGGTCCGGGACGAGGATTTCATCGCCTTCTTCAAACACCAGCGAGCGAAGAACCGTGTTCACCCCGGAGGTGGCGTTTTCCACGAGGGCGAGGTCGTCAGCTTGGCAGGAAAGTTGCTTAGCAAGTGCAACTCGAGTTTGCTCGAGGACGCCGGGCATAAGGTCCTCAAAAAACCGTACCGGCTCGTTTTCCATCAAATCCTGCCACGTCCGCTGCTCTTTTCGCACAGCGGTTGGCGTGGCACCGAACGACCCGTGGTTGAGGAAAATCCGACCGTTCTCCAGCCCCCACAAGCGTGCATGGTCGCTCCTACTCGGCTTGTCCATATACAAGAGTGAAATGTGTTTTTTATTGAACTTAGTGGCAGAAACGGCTATGGATTGTTCATGAATGGGATGCCATGAATCTTGAGACTGCTTCCCAGTATGCAGAAGTCTTCGGTGTTTTGACCATCATCGGAGCAGTCATTTTCAGTTGGTACCAAATCCACCAACTCAAACGCGACCGTCGAAGCGCTGCTGCTTTCAAGTTGACCGAAATCTACCATTCCATCACCTTCGCTCACGGCATGCACATCGTGTTCAATTCCCCCGACAACCTGAGCGCTGATGAGTTTGAGTCCTTGCACAGCGAATATATGGGCGAAATTGTCACGTTGATGACGACCTGGGAATCGATTGGGGCGATGATCTATCGAAACGAACTGGATTGGGAGTTGATGTACGATTATTTTGCAGGTGCCATCGTGGTTACGTTTCAAAAAACGAAGCGCATGATTGAGGATTGGCGAGAGAAGAACAACCGCCCTTCCTATTTTGAGTGGATGCAGTGGCTCGCAGAACGCGTGATGGATTTGGAAGACGACACGCCACCCATTCCCGCCAACATCCTTCACAAAGATTGGAAACCAGTGCTATGATGCGTTGGGGCTCAAACAGGCGTCGCCGACGGCTTGAACATGACGATTTCCACGTTGACCACGATTTCTTCATCCGAGTCGTTGAGGAACGGCGGGGATTGTGTGTTCAATTCCAAGACGACCGAGAAGGTGCCCGTGCCGAACCCTTCAACCAACCAAGGTTGGAGCACTTGATACTCATTGAGGCCGCTGGCATTGACCGATTGGCCCGTGAAGCCAGGATGGGTGCGCAGAAGCAGTTCGATGTCACTTGCATCGTTTGAGGAGCCGGAAAGGGTGTTGTTGTCGTCGCCCCATTGTGCCTGCATGCCCGTCTGGGGCACGTTGGCGGCCACCGAATCTGCAGGGTCGGCTGGAAGACCCGATGTTTCACCATAG
>FUFK010039980.1_pt1 | contig 16339 bp, 17 predicted proteins | sample 1021851 | NCBI WGS metagenome assembly FUFK01 (sample SAMEA51879418, study PRJEB19060) | metagenome | reverse complement strand
TCAATGCATTATCTTTAATTAACTGTCTATTAATAAACAGGTCTCCCAAAACTTCATTGTTGTCTTCGTCTAGCTTGTAAATCTCATTTATATTTCTATATAGGGGGATTGTCAGTACGTCAGCAGGTGAATTTTTTTTAAAATAATGCATGTTAAGTTTTATAGACTCTTGTTTAGATACAGAATGNAGAAAGAATAAAAAATTTTTTGAAATATTAAAATGCTTTAAATACTCTTTTTTAGCAATTTCTAATGCACTTTTTTCATTGCTATAAAAATACCCTTTGTAAATAATTTTCAAATTATTTATTCTTCTTCAGTTATTTCAGGATAAAGAACTCTTTGGTGATATAAACCTTCAAGACTAATTTGAAAAGATTCTCTGATAACTTCTAGCTCTTTAAATGTGATGGGAGCATTATTTAGCTGGCCATCAGAAATTTTTTCGTTAAAAATTTCCTCTATTACATTCTTAATTTTTTCTTCATCTGCATCTTCACTCATAAAAATAGCTCTACAAGCAGCCTCTAATGAATCTGCAAGCATCAAAATTGCTGCCTCTCTTGAGGAGGGTTTTTCACCCAAATGCCTGAAGTCTTCTTTTGAAACATTTGGATTCACTATTTTTTCTTTTTCGTAAAAAAATCTTAAAACTGCATCACCATGATGTTCAAGAATTCCTTGATACACAATTTCGGGAATTTTAAACTTTTTAGCTAATTTAATACCATCAACAACGTGGCTTTTTATTATGTTCGCAGATTCTATTGGTGAGAGGGAGTCATGTGGATTTGTTGAGCCAATTTGATTTTCAACAAACATTGTTGGATTCATAGTTTTGCCTAAATCGTGATAATAAGCCATAGCCCTTGCGAGTTGGCTATTTGCACCAATCTTATTTGCAGCTCTGTCAGCAAGTGTACCAACTACAAGCGAGTGGTTAAAAGTACCTAATGCATTATCTTCTAGATATCTTAATGCTGGGTGATTTCTATCTGCTAGTTCTGAAAGTTTGAAACCTGAAGTAAGTCTAAAAATACTCTCAACATATGAAGTTAAAGCAAACGCAGCTAAATTTGCCAGTAAAGCACTTAAAAAAGAAAAGATTAATATTTGAGTTAAATTTGCATCATCGCGCAAAAAGAAATACACACCAAAAGCTAACAGTGGTTGGGTTAAGGAAATATAAACAATTCTCTGTCTTAATAATGACCTATCAGTGTCCTCTGATAGGAATATAGCTGGAACAATTGTTCCAAGTGCGCCAAGAGCTACTAAACCTATATTCCCACCACCAGCAAGAGCTAACAATGAGCTAGATAACGATAAGATTAAAGTCGCTCTTAAATTTAATAAAGTAACAGACAAAATACCTACAAAAGAAATAGGTANTGCATACTGAATAAATTCTAAATCTGANACTTGAGAAAAGTANGAAACACCNCGTAANAATATTGAAGAAATCAATATAAGTGTAAGCATCAATAANAATTCATTNTTATTTAACCAAATACTNTCTCTNAAACGCCATAGCAATATATATAAAACTACAAAAACTGCAAATATAATAGGTATTGCAGCAGTTTGCACTGTCCTTGATTCTCCAGATAGAAAACCAAACTCATTCAAAGCCTGATATGTAACTTCATTAATTGGATCACCCTCATTTACAATTACTTCATCCTTGAAGAATTGGACTGTAACATTTTCTATGGATTCAGCTGCTTTTTCTTTTTGTTCATTCCATAATTCCTCTTCAAGCTTTTGATTTGCAATTAAGTTTTCAGCAATAATTTCTGCAACCGTCGAACTAATTCTTGCTTCAGGGACAATAGCATATAGTTCACTTGATAAATTTAAAGTAGGTGGATTGGAAACTATTGTTTGTCTCTGTTGATTTAAGTTTTCATTACCAATACCTTTTGACAAAAATTCATTGGCTTTGTTTTTTGCTTCAAACTCAATTTGAGTTAAAAAATTAGTATTATTATTTTTATCTGTATTCGAAATTTCAACTAAGACTTCAATGGCGGATGTGGAAATTGTAGAAAATAATACAGAAGATCTAATTTTTTGAATCTGCTCAGATTTTGTAAGTTCAATTATTACGACAGTTGGATCAGACTGTTCAAGTTCATCACCTTCATTTTGTTCAAGTATTTCCTCATTTCTTGATTTAATAACAGTTATAAACATCTCAGTAATTCCATCAATAACATCTGTAGATATTGAAGAATCTAAAGAATATACAGGGGGAACATTACTTATAGCANTATCTTTAAGTGTTTTTGTAGCATTCTCATCAACAACACTTAAGTATCTTGGTGCAGAAAAGCTGGTTGGTGATTCCTCCCCTATCTCTAATTTAATAACTTGGTTTTCAGGAAAAATTGTAAAAGATATAAACCATACGGCAGAAGAAAATATCNAAATATAAAAAATCTTTATTAAATGTATTATGTATTTATTCATTATTTATCTGGGAAAATTTCCAAAATTTTAGACACTATTTTATTTCTTACAATATCAGTGTTCTCAAATTCTAATACAGATACTTCTTCTATTTTTGATAAAGTTTTTCTTGTTTTTTTTAAACCAGAGAATGTCCTGTTATTTAAATCTATTTGTGTTTCATCACCTGTAATGATCATTTTTGAATTTTCTCCCAATCTAGTGAGGAACATTTTAATCTGACTTATAGTTGCATTCTGTGCTTCATCTAATATGATACAAGCATCATTTAAAGTTCTCCCACGCATATATGCGAGAGGAACTATTTCAATATTTCTTTTATCAATTAAATATTGCAAGGTTTCATTTCCAAAAAAATATTCTAGAGAATCAAAGAGTGGAACTAGGTAAGGATCTATTTTTTGTGAAAGGTCTCCTGGGAGGTATCCTAATCTTTCACCAGCTTCAACAGCAGGTCGTGTTAAGACAATTTTTTTTATTTTATTTTCAGAATACATTTTCACTGCACTGGCAACCGCTAGAAATGTTTTACCTGTTCCTGCTGGCCCAATACCAAAAGTTATAGTTGAATTATCAATAGTCTCTAAATACTTAAACTGATTTAGATTTTTAACTTTTATGAATTTATTATCAATTACATTAAGCTGACTAACTTTTGAATTTTCAAGTTTTTCTGGATTTTTAATTTTTGCAATTAACTCTAAATCAGGAATCTCAATCGTTTCATTTTTGGATCCCATAATTATCATTTCATCTAGTATTCTTGTAGCCTCTTGTGTGTCTTTAGTGCTCCCATTAATGTAAATAACATTACCTCGAACATTTATTTCTAAGTTTGGAAATAAAGATTTTAAATAATTGAGGTTTTGATCATTTACACCAAAGATATTTACTAATTCTTGATCAATAGGGATTGTTTTTTCAAATGTCATTATATATTTTTCAATTTTTCTCCACCGATTAGGTGTAGGTGTATATGGAAAACAGTTTGAATTGCATCAGCGTTGGTATTGAAAAGCAATCTATATCCTGTTTGATCAATACCAAATTCTTTTGCTAAGTTTTTAGCACACATAAACATACTGCCTATAAGATTTATATCACTTTCTGACATATCATTTATAGTTGGGATTTTCTTTTTAGGAATTATTAAAATATGTACTTTTGCAACAGGGTTAATATCATGTATTGCAAAAATTTGTTCATCTTCATAAATTATATCTGAATCAATTTCTCCAGATAAAATCATTTCAAAAACTGATTTATTTTCCATATAGTATTTTACATTATTAATGATACTGCAGATATTGCTGCAGTTTCAGTTCTCAAGCTAAAATCTGATATCTTATATTTATATTGGAAATTTGATAATTCCTCATTGGTCCAACCACCCTCTGGACCAATTGCAAAGGCGTTTACATTTGTCTTTTCTTTATCTAACGTATCTCCTGAAATATCAAAACAAGAATTAAAAATTGTATAGTTTATAGAATCTGTAATTTCTATTTTTGGAAAAAAAGGAGTACCGGATTGTTCAACAGCTGATATTGCCCAATTATGAATTTTCTCGATATCGAACTTTGTGTTTTGGGTATTTTGGGTTTTACCGATAAATAATCTATAGACATTTAACTCAACTAGCTTTTCAATCATAAATCTAAATCTGTTTTTTTCCCTAAGGTAAGGAACAAATATGGATATTTCACTTTTTCTAGAATATTTTTTTTGAGAATTTATTTCTACATGATCTTTTACAAGACGACCTAGAAATAATTCGCCAACTCCATTTGAGATATTTACAATATCAAAATCTTTTACTCTTAAGACATTTTTTAGATGATGAATTTTAGAATCATCTAAAGAAACCTTTTTCTTATTAGAATCGACTTCAGGTAAAAAGATAGTTGGAGTAAACATTACTGTTTTAGAAATTCCNTAAAAGCTTCTTTTGGGACACTGACCTTGCCAATTTGTCTCATCTTTTTTTTACCTTCTTTTTGTTTTTCAAGTAATTTTCTTTTTCTTGTGACATCACCACCATAGAGTTTTGCAGTCACATCTTTTCTTAGTGCTTTAATTGTTTCCCTAGCAATAATTCTTGATCCGATGGCCGCTTGAATTGGAATATCAAATTGTTGCCTTGGTATTAAATCAGATAACTTCTTAACCCTACTTCTTCCAATGTATTCTGCATTTTCTTTAGCAAGAATGGAACTAAATGAATCAATTGCTTCCCCATTAACTAAAATGTCAAGTTTTACTAAGTTTCCAGACTCAAAATCTAAAATACTATAGTCTAATGAAGCAAAGCCCTGTGAAATTGACTTTAGTGAGTCATAAAAACCGTTTACAAGTTCTAAAAGAGGTAGCTTGTATCTAATTTTTACCATTGTTGTACTCAAGTAATTTAAATCTTCTTGTATTCCTCTTTTTTCATTCAATAACTGCATAATTGAACCTAGGTATTCTTTTGGGAACAAAAGATTTATTTCACAGTACTTTTCTTGAATTGACTTGATATCTGTATATTTGTCAATTTCACTTGGATTNCGAATAATTATTTCCTCATCATTATTTCGTGTTATTTTAAATTCAACAGAAGGAGGTGTAACTATTAAAGAGAGATCAAATTCTCTTTCAAGCCGTTCAACAACAATTTCTAAATGTAATAAGCCTAAGAAACCACATCTAAATCCAAATCCAAAAGCAGATGATGTTTCAGGTTCATAAAAAAAACTTGCATCATTTAATACATACTTATCAAGAGAATCTCTTAATTTTGTATAATCGTCTGAATCAGCTGGAAAAACGCTAGAGAAAACAGTTGGCTGAGGTTCTTTGTATCCTGAAACAACAATAGGATTATCATCATTATCTTGAACTAAAGTGTCTCCAACTCTTATTTGGGACAAGTCTTTTGCACCAGTAATAATATAACCCACTTCACCGGAAGATAACTTTTCAGAAGGATTAAATTTTAAATCAAAATAACCCATTTCTGTTGGTTCAAAAGTATATTTTGAATTAACTANCTTTAGTTTTTGATTCATATTAATTTCATCACCAAAAACTCTAACGGATGCTACAACTCCCCTGTAAGAATCAAAAAATGAGTCAAAAATTAGTGCATTTGCATCTTTTGTCTTTTGAACTGGTGGATTAACTAATTCTGGAATTGCATTTAATAACTCACTAACCCCGTCGTCCAGTTTTTGCAGAAATTTCAAAAATTTCATCTTGGCTAGATCCTATTAAATTAAAAATTTGTTTTTTTGCAGATTCTTTATCTGCGTCAATCGAGTCAATTTTATTTAACACCGGTATTACTTCTAAACCAGCNTCNATTGCTGCGTANGAATGAGCNAAAGTNTGNGCTTGNATTCCTTGNGTNGCATCNACTAATAGAATNGCACCNTCACANGCAATTAANGCNCTTGAAACNTCATANGAAAANTCAACATGTCCNGGNGTNTCAATTAAATTNAGANGNTACATTTTCAAANTTNANNCNNATAGGCTGTGANTTAATNGTNATNCCTTTTTCACGTTCNAGNTCCATATTGTCTAANATTTGATCTAANTGTTCNCCTGGTTTNATTAAGACCAGACATTTCNATCAANCTATCAGCTAANGTNGANTTACCATGATCNACATGNGCAATAATTGAAATATTTCTTATATTTTTATTATCTAACATATTTATTAAGTTAATATCTTATATACCGAAAGGTTTTACATGGCTAATATTAATTCACAAAAAAAGAGAATAAGGCAAGATAAGAAAAGAAATCTTAGAAATAAGTCCATAAAAACAGAGCTTAAAACAGTGCTTAAATCTGTTGAAGATAGCTCTGTTGAAAATAAGTCAAGCGCACTGAAAACTTTAGATATTGCATACTCAAAAGGTATTATTACTAAAAATTTTCGAGATAGAAATAAATCAAGAATTTCAAAACTCTAGCAATTTTTTTATAGAAACAAGATACCTTTTAGCATTTTCAATTTCGTATCCAAATTTATTAATGCTTTTTTCAATTTTATGAGTATATCTAATTGCTTTATCAATCTTATTTTTATCAATACTTTTAATCTTTTTGGAAGCATCTTGATATTTATAATCATTTTTTTCATTTAAAATTTCTGCGACTTCTTTTGGTTTAATCTCAATTAACATTTTTAACCTAACTAGTTCTTTTGTGAAATATGAAAGAAAATTTCTAAAGTCTCTTTCGGACTGAGTAAAAGAATCCAATAATTTTAAATCCATTGATTTTCTTGAACTATATAAAATATTTGTTAAATCCCAAGGAAAAAAATTAACTTTTTTTTGTATATCTAAATACAAAATATCAACCGAGGACCCTAGTGATGTAAATTTAGATAAATTTGATTTTTTAATTTGAAAAATATAATTATCGTCTAAATTTATATTTAATTTATTAAACGAAGTTAATGTAATGAATTCATCAAAAACAAATTTAAATTTATCATTTTCAAATAATGATTGTGCTTGATTTGGAATTTCTTTTATTGAGACTTTTTCAAGACTTATATTAAATTTATCTAATTGGTTTAAATCTGATATTAAATTGTCTGTGACTAATAATTTCATTATCCAACAAAATTTATTATCTTATCTGGAATATAAATAATTTTTTTATAGTCAGACAAGTTCATATTGAACTCAACTTTACAGATTTCCTCTACTTCTGATTGTTCTAATCCAATATCAGTTTGTCGTGTATGCCTTTTCTTACCATTAATCTGTATTACAAGCTCATATGTAGGGTCTTTTAAGTTTTTGGTATCAACTTGAGGCCACGCAGTATTTATCAAATCTTCATTAAAATATTCTTCAAAAACTTCAGATGCAATATGAGGAGCCATGGGAAATAAAAGAATACATAAATTTCTTATGATCATATCTTTTGACTCTTTTGATATATCCTCATTATTTTTTAGAAATTTTGATAAATCATTATTTATTTTCATCAAGTCAGACACAGCTGTATTAAATTCAAATTTATTAAGATGATTTGAAACTGAATTAATACTTTGGTTGACTTTTCTAACTATATCTGTTTCCTTATTTGAACCATCTAATTCTTTTAATTTTGACAATGTTTCAATATTTTCCCAAAACTTATTTAAAAACCTCTTTGTACCTTCAATACCTCCATCATTCCATTCAACACCGTCGCTAGGAGGTGCCATAAAAAGAATATACAATCTTAGAGCATCAGCTCCATGAGTAGCAAAATAAGATTCTGGATCTACCGTATTTCCTTTTGATTTAGACATTTTGGAACCACCAAAATTTATCATTCCTTGAGAAAATAAATTTTGAAATGGTTCATTAAAGTTTAAATAATCCATATCTCTTAGTGCTTTGACAAAAAATCTTGAATAAAGCAAGTGAAGAATTGCATGCTCAACTCCTCCTATGTACTGATCAACAGGAAGCCAGTTGTTGACTTTTTCTGCATTAAAGGGGCTATTTTCGTTTTTTGGATCAACAAATCTTAAAAAATACCATGATGAATCCACAAAAGTATCCATCGTATCTGTTTCCCTTATTGCCTTGGAGCCGCATTCTGGGCAATTCGTATTAATGAACTTATCACTTTTTGCAAGAGGAGACTCATTTGTGTTTTTATAATCATCGATATCAGGCAATAATACTGGTAAGTTTTCTTCCTTCTCAGGAACCATTCCACACTTATTACAGTTAATTAGTGGAATAGGACATCCCCAATATCTTTGACGGCTTATTAACCAGTCTCTTAATCGGAACGTTGTTTTACTAGTGCCGATATTATTTTTTTCCAAGAATTGAATAATTTTCTTTGAACCTTCTTTGTGAGAGTCAAGATTATCAAACTCTCCTGAGTTAATTAATATTCCCTCTCCAACATAAGCTTCATTTTCTATTGAAGATTCTTTATTTTTATCTGAAATAACTTGAATAATTTCAATTTCATATTTTTTTGCAAAATCATAATCTCTTTGATCATGACCTGGTACAGCCATAATTGCGCCTGTACCATAGTTTATTAACACATAGTCTGCAATCCATAAAGACACCTTATGACCATTAACAGGGTTTATTACAAAAAGACCAGTGTCTACACCTGTCTTTTCTTTTGTAAGTGACATTCTTTCAAATTCAGATTTCTTTTTAGCATCGTCTATATATTTCTGTATCTCAGTGCTATTTGATGAAATAGAGAGAATTTCTTCAATTAGTGGATGCTCGGGAGATAAAACAGCAAATGTCATGCCAAATAAAGTATCTGGTCTCGTAGTAAATACATCAAAACTCAATTCAGTATCTTCGATATTCATTGAAAACTCGGCACCCTCAGATTTACCTATCCAATTTTGTTGCATTGCTTTGACATTTTCAGGCCAATCACCAATCTGACTTAATCCTTCAAGAAGTTCTTCAGAGTATTCAGAAATTTTTAGAAACCATTGATTTAAATTTTTTTGATCAACTATTGAGTCACACCTATCACAATTACCTTCTATTACTTGTTCATTTGCAAGTACTGTTTTACAAGAGTCACACCAATTTACTGGAGCATCTTTTTTGTAAGCTAGTTTATTTTTGTAAAGTTTAATAAAAATATACTGAGTCCATTTATAGTAATCCTTACTGTGAGCAGCAACCTCTCTATCCCATTCGTAAAGCGAACCTAGTCTAATTATCTGATCTCTCATATTGCTTATGCGTTCCTCAGTAAATGTTTTTGGGTGTATACCAGTTTTAATGGCTGCATTTTCAGCTGGAAGTCCAAATGAATCCCATCCCATGGGTGATAAAACATTAAATCCGTTCATCATTTTGTATCTTGTAATGACATCACCAATGGTGTAGTTTCTTATATGGCCCATGTGTAAATCTCCAGAAGGGTAAGGATACATACAGAGATTATAAAAATTTTTTTCTTTTGAATTTATGTCACATTTAATAGAATTATTATCCGACCAATGTTGCTGCCATTTGGATTCAATTTTTTGAAATTTATATTCATTCATAACTTATATACTTCTAATATTTTAGGAAAAACATTTTTTATGTCATAGATTTCTAATACTTTTTTAATATTCTTGATTTTTTCCAAATAAATTTTTTCATTGTTTAAGTCATAAGAAGCATTTAATATTGCATCTTTTAAATCATTATTATTACTAAATAGATATCCGTTGTTTTCATTTATAAATTGATTCATAGGCTCTAGATTTCGAGTTATACAGATTTTTTGATAACTCATTGCTTCAAGTAATACTAAGCCCAGACCTTCTGAATAAGAAGGAAAAACGAATATATCAATACCTTCAAAAAATTTTGACTGATCTTCAATGTATCCTAAGAAGGTAGTTTTCTCCTGTAGCTCTGAAGTCATTTGATCTCTTAGATAACCAATATATGAATTTGAACCGTGTCCTCCTATTACAAAATTAAATTGTATTGGTAAATTGTTTAAAGATTTAATCAAATCTTCGATACCTTTATTTTTGTTTAGCCTTCCTAAAAAGCCAATAGTTAAATTTTGATTCTGATTTATATTTTTGTGTTCTTTGATTGATATCCAGTAATTAATTACATGCGGTTGAATTTTTTCTGTGAGGTTTTTTAACCAACTCTCAACTTCGTGAGATATGACAATTACTGAATCTGCAAAAGTCCATGATTTAAGAAGTTTTTTGAAAAAATATAATTTAAAAACCTTCTTGTAGTTATTGTCAAGATATGAGTCATACTTACCATGTATAGAAACAATCCACTTAAATAAAGTTTTCGAAAAAACATACTTTTTTAAGATATGTATCATATAGTCACTTCTTGGTTGGTGAGAATGAATGATGTCGTACTCATTGTTTTTTATTAAATTTTTTAGCTTAAAATACGAAAATAAATTAAACATTCTTGGACCATTAAGTCTGAATATATTGTTGCAACATTTAATTAGTTCTTGTTCAATTGAAAAAATATTTTTATTGTCTTTTCCAATTACGACTATATCAATCAACAATCCTTCATTATTTTGTGCTTTAGCTAACTCGAGTAAATGACTTTCTGCACCTCCTCTATTTAACGAATTTATAACATGGCAAATTTTCATTTAAATCCTCGGAGTTATCCAAGTGGATTTAGGTGGTAATAATTCATTAATATAAAGTAAATCATTTGGAGTAATTGGAGTAAAGCTTAAAAAATCATTAGTTTCTTCTGAGTCATCCAATATAGGTGTGATTTTTTCAGTATCTTGGAGAGTTTTTTTAAATTTATATAATTGTGAAATATTCTCATGTTTAGGATTTGAATAATAAGTATCGTTAAATTTAATTCCTAAACTTTTATTTTCAATTTCTTCAAAACCATATTGGATTAATAAATTCTCAAAATCTTCTTTTTTAACATTTAATCTGAAAAAATATGACTTAATTTTTATATCATCAAAGTTTACAAGTATACATTTTAATTTATTTACTGAATCTGTTTCGTTTGCATATTTCCATCTATGGTGTCCATCTAAAAGGATTAGCTCATCTGTTTCAAAGTTAATTACTTTACTATTTATTTTTTTATCTGGATATAGAGAAAGAACGATTGGTTCAAATTTTGAAAAATTTGTATCATCTTGTATTTCATTTTTTAATATTGTTTCTTCATGAAGTTTGACGTCAACTAAACCCTCATCAAAATTTGAAAAATCAGATAAATACCCCATAACATTGTATGGTGTAAATAAATATTCTCTAATGTTTGAAAATTTCAACTATAAGCTTTCATTAATAAATTTTTTTAAAAAATCCATAAAATAATTAAACATTGGCTGATCAACACTGTTAAATAAACTAACTCTAATTCCACCAATACTTCTATGTCCATTGATTCCAATTATTCCTGAATCATTAGCTTGTTTTATAAATGCATCATTGTATTTATCTTCTTTAAATTTAAAAACAACATTTGATTTACTTCTAAATCTCAATTCAGAACTAAAGTCAAATAAATTAGAATTTTCATCTAAAAATTTATACAGTTCATTTGATTGGCTTATAGATTTTTTCTCAAAATAATCTAAACCACCACTCTTAATCATCCATTCAGTAACTAAGTTAAGAACGAATATAGAAAAAGTTGGTGGTGTGTTTAATACTGAGTTTGATGTTGTGAGTTTTTTTAAATTTAAATAACTCGAATTATCAACATCAATTAAAAAATCTTTATTAACTAAACATATGGTTACTCCGGGAATTCCCATGTTTTTTTGTGCACCAGCATATATATAACTTACTTTATCAAAACTAAATGGATATGATCCCAGGTCTGAAGACATATCAACAAGCAAATTTGAATGCGCTACTTCGTTAAAATCTTTTATTTGAATTCCTTCAATAGTTTCATTAGATGTGATATGAAGATAATCTAAGTTTTCAAAATTATTTTTTTCTAAATATTCTCCTAAATTATTTTTTGAAACTTCAAATAAATCAGTATTGGGATTAAGTTTCTTAAAATCTTCATAAGTTTTTTTACCCCATGTTCCATTAACTAGTACACCAATTTTTTTATTTTTATCAATATTCATTGGAAGAAGTGTATTTTGAAAAGTAGCTCCACCTTGTATTAATAAAACATCAAAATTTTTAGGAAGATTAAATAGTGTTGTAAGATTTAATTTGATATTTTCAAGTAATTCATCAAATTCATTACTTCTGTGTGAAATCTCTAAAATTGACTTCCCTGTATTATCATATTTCTGAATAGACGCTTCTACTTTGTCAATAACATCTTGATGAAGCTTAGACGGACCGGGTGAAAAATTATACACACTCATTAATAATTACACTAATCAACAAATTGATGAAATGCATAGCCTAATATAAAACCAAAATAAGAATTTAGTTCTTCTATGGGACTTAAAATTAAAAACAAAATTATTACGATAAAATATTTGAATTGAAAATTATTATTGTAGTTTTTTATCAAATTCAGCAATAATAAAATAATTGTTACAAGCACTAACGGTCCATATGAAACGTAGTAAAAAACTAATTTATTTTGAAGATTTATAGGATATCTTATTAGCGAATATCTCCCCGTTCCAAAGTTTTGAGTGGGGAAATTGTCAAGAAGATAATTTGGTTGCGTTCTGTTTGTTAAATACATTTCAACCTGAGTCAATTTTGAAGAATATTCTTGAAAAACTATATTTGCATAAAGTACACCTTTATGATCAATATTATCAAAAGAGTCAAGAACGAATCTATATATTGCGAACCTTTCATTATCAAAGTCAATTAAAGAATCGTTTTCTTCTGTAAAATTATTGGAATCATTAAATACAATGTCATCATTAAAAATATTTGCTTCTTCTTTTTCTTCAAAATAATTTAAACAATCTTTACTATTAGGATTTAAATTACATTCAACAATGTTTATCTGAGAAAAAGAAATTACAATAATAGAAAATATTATTATTTGATAATCTATTTTCTTCCGAGTAATAAATTCAATTATCTCAATCAATAATAAAAAAGCACAAAAAACCAATGAAAAATCACTTTTTGCTAATCCAATAATCGCAGAACAAAGTATGAGTGTCGTAAAAGATAGTTTATTTAATGATTTTATACGCAAATATATTAGTGGTAAAAAGTAACTGACTAAATAAGAAGGTTCTCTAAATGTTCCAAGAGCTCTATGAGAAGCTTCAGGCCAAAATGTTGTTTGAAGAGAGTTTGAATATACACTTGTATTAGATCTGTTTCTTAAAGGTTCAAAAAGGTCAAAGATTTGCGCAAAATAAATATAAATGCTTAAAACGGAAAAAATAATAATAAAATTTTTAATTTTGGTATCCAATTGTAAATCCTGGATTACATCATTATTTTTAAAAAGTATAAATAAAACAACAAAAGAAATTATATTAAATATTCTTAGTACAAAATATTGAATATTTAGTAGATGAGGATTGCTAGCAATAAAAGATAGATCGATAATAATTAAAATTATAAAACCTATTAGTAACACTTTTAATAGAGGATTCGTTGTAAAAATATTCTTAAAATTAAATGAATATAAAAAAATTAAACTTAAACCAATCCAACTTAATGGAATTGAAAATATTTGGTAAGCTTCAAGAAAAATTAGTAGAAACCCAAGATAAAAACAATACTTGTTAATTACTTTTAGCTTTTGCATCTTATTAACTTAATGATAACTAAAGATTCATTAAAGTTATAAAATATTATTTTTGGTTTGAAAGTCTTTTATAGGAATAGAATTCATAAACTTTTTGTGAAATCATGCCAAGTGATAGTGCTAATGCTAGGCCGTTTGCTCCATAAGTTGGTGAAAGAAAAAAAGCGCTAATTAAAAAGACGATTAATAAAACTATTCGACTATTTGCATGATAATGAATTAAATTCTTAAATAACAGTAATTGCCGGATCCAAAAAGTATTTAAATAAACAATATATCCAATAAGAAGAATTAATAATGGCTGGTAAGCATTATCAAATGATGGGCCAGAGATAAGATTTATTAATTCATTTCCAAAGTAAATATAAAATGCCAAGAGAACTGTTGAGATAGGTAGCAATATATTCATTAAAAGTTTATTAAAACGTATATTTTGATTTTCTCTTGATAATTTATTTTGAACATATGGTGTTAAAACTGAGACAACATAATTAATAGGTTCTATCAATCGCTTTGCAATCCTGAAAATACCAACTGTTGAAAAGTCTGTAAAATAACCGAGTATGACCAAATCGAAATGCTGAGGAACAATTCCTACAAATTGATCATATCTTTGTTTAACAAAGTCTGACTTAAATTTTGTAAAATATTCTGCTATCTTATTTAATGAAATTTCTGAAATAATTAAATATTCTCTGCANATAAATAAACTGAATATTCCATAAGTTATNGAGAATNTAGCCTGTCCTATTAAGTAATTGTCAATACTTGCGTTTGAATTAAATAAAAAAACTATTACTAGAAATCTTAATAAATTCGAAATAGTGTCTACTAGTGCAAATTTTTTAAAATTTCCATTATAAGTCAAAATAGCTTTTGAACTTTCTGAAAATGTTTGACTTATTCTTGCAAGAAGAAAGAAATTAAGTGCAAAACTCATAGAGTAATTTCCAAAAAATGTATTAATCTGTGATCCAAAAATTATTAAACATAAAAAATAACAAATTATCCCAATTAATAAATCAAAGAACAAAGATCGTGTGTACATTTTTTCACCATATTTTTGGATCATCAGTAAAGTTACATCACTATTTCTGGCATGAAGACTTCTAAATATAATTGCTACTAAAGCTAAAACTAATACTGCTTGACCATATTTTATTGTTCCGAGTCCTTTAGTTACAATGCTAACTTGAGCAAAAAGAAGAATCACAATAATCATTTGGGAAGAAGCTAGTTCCTTAATATCGTTAATTAGATTTTTTATATATTGAAAATTCATTTATTAAGTGGAGCTGAGGGGATTTGAACCCCTGACCCCCTGCATGCCATGCAGGTGCTCTGCCAGCTGAGCTACAGCCCCTAATTTTTTTTTAGCCGAATTGATAAAGAGTCTCACTATCAAAATATATATCTTCAATATTGTAATACTCTCGAGATTCTTCAGTAAATATTTGAATTAATATACCTTTTAAACTAACAAGTAGCCAATTTGAGTTTTCTCCCTCATAGGTAAATTTTTGTATTTTTAAATTTTTTCTTATATTTTTAATTATTGAACTCATTTGAACCAAAGAATTTGCAGTACAAATGATTACATTGTCATGATATTGATCAGAATCTAGTCTTAAAACTTTAATATTTGTCATTTTTTGAGTTAGTAGAAGATCAACCAACGAATCTATAAAAAATGTATTTTCTTCTGAAAGAGTCTTAACTTGATTCACTTATAAATATGTTACCATGAAAAAATAAACACACTATTCTTAAATATAAGGGTTAATTTGAATAAAATAAAAAACTTATTTAGTTTGCTCGAAAGGGTATTTAATAGTCGAAGACTAAGAACAATACTTGCTGTTTTAATAGCTTGTATTGTTAGTTTTGGTTACATTTTTTACTTGGTAGAACCACAAATTAAAACTTTTGGAGATGGAATTTGGTGGGCACTAGTTACTATCACCACCGTAGGCTATGGTGACATAACACCATTAACAACAATTGGTAGATTAGTAGCAGGTACTTTAATGTTTGTTGGGCTTGGATTAATTGCTACTGTTACAGCAATTGTTTCTGCCAAATTCATATCAAATTATGTAGATCATCACACCAACGACGATGTTTTAGAAAAACTTGAAGAACTAGAAGCTGAAATTGAAAAACTTAAGTCATTAGAAGAAGATGAGCTTGAAAAACTCGATGAATTAGATTCTGAAATTCAAAATATAAAAGACAAATTTTAATATAGACTGTTTTTCTTAATATATTGAATTATTTTTAATGAAATTTCCTCTTCATTAAACAAATTGTCTTTAAGTTTATTTCTTAAAGAAGTAGAGCTTAAATCTAATTTTTCACCAGCAATCAATTCATAATCAAAGGGAAAGTTTTCATTCAAATTATTTACACTGTCTTCTTTTCTTAAAGCAATTAAAAAATTAGTAAGATCTGATAATTTTTCATAGTTATTCCAAGTTGTAATATTCATAGCTGTGTCAGACCCAAGAATGAAATATAAATTATCTTTCTTATGATTTAATTTAGTAAGTGTATCGAAAGTATAAGAAGGAATATCTTCAGATTTTTCAATATCACTAATTTCAAATTTATTTGAACCCTCAATAAGAATTTTTGTCATTTCAAATCTG
>FUFK010046191.1_pt1 | contig 16340 bp, 15 predicted proteins | sample 1021851 | NCBI WGS metagenome assembly FUFK01 (sample SAMEA51879418, study PRJEB19060) | metagenome | reverse complement strand
TCGGTAATATCCTCTGTAGATTCTACTGGGGCAAATGGGTCCTCATCATCGTCAGGCCAGGTGGCTGGCTCATCGCTCATATTTGCCGCAGAGCGGCTTAGATTCATTATATGCTCGTTGGTTTAATTTATCAGCGGTGGACTTCGACAAGCCAAGACTGAACATCATCACGCTTTCCGTAGCCTTTACCTTCTTTCGTCCCAACAACTGTTTCAATTGCTGCCTCAGAGGCGATATCTAGCGTTTTATCACTGATGCTACCATTGTAAATTATTGCGATTGCTCCATCGGCCTCATTGGCCGCTGATGCGAGGTCTTTGGGTCCTACCGGATCAGTTACAGTGCCATCCATCATGACGAACACAGCCTTTCTCGGGGCTAAGTCGTCGAGGTGTGAGAACAACTCCTGAACTTCTTTTGGTGCTTCCTTCTTCTCAAAGGTATCATCCATATCATCGGCCCAGTTTTTATCCTCAACTCCAGCTTTCTTGTCGTCCTTAGCTTGTTTTTGCTTTATTTGGTGAGCAAACTTAGCAGCTTCCACTTTCATGGATAGGCATTTTGTCACGGTCTTTTGTGGTAACAATTCCCATTCTTGGCCGACTGGGGCCTGCGCAACAAAGTCAACCTTCATCATTTCATTCAACTGACTAAAGAGCATCTCTCCGCCACGGTCACCGTCAATTGCTAGAATTACTGTTTCCTTACCGTTAGCCAAATCGATTAACTCCTGCTTGATTGTCCCTGCACCATCTGCTGAAATCGCGTTTTTAACACCACAATTTAACAGATTTCTAACATCATTTCTACCTTCGACAATAATTAGCGAGGAGGAACTTTCGATATTAGGCCCACAGGTTAGGCCATGATACTGCTTGGCAGTTCCAACTGTCAAAACAGATCGAACCTCTTCGATTACCGTCTTAGATGCTGCTTCACCAGAATTGACTAAATCTAGGAGTAGTTCCTTGGCTCTATCCACTACTGCAGTCCGCTTAGTTGCTCTAATATCTTGTATCTCAATCACTGATATTTTTGCAGTGCATGGGCCNATTCTGTCGATGGTTTCTAAAGATGACGCGATAATTGCTGTCTCAACATTATCTAGGCTGCTAGGAATTAATATTAATCCGTGAACCTTACCACCTTTATTCTCCATCTCAACATCAACGTGGCCAATCCTTGCAGTTCTCTGCAGCTTTCTAAGCTCCAATTCGTCGCCAAGTAAGCCTTCTGTTTGGCCCATTATCGCACCGATGATATCCTTTCTTTGCACAGTTCCGTTGACTTTGATGTCAGCACGAACCATGTATTTCATTGCTTTATTTCCTTTCGAGTTGTTGCCTCCTCGATTATTATGTTTCTTTGACATATGAATTCCTCATAGTCCACAGACCGGTCAAATGGGTGAGGGAAAGCCCTCAAAACCAAAACCCCGGCCATGAGCCGTGGCATGAATGGAATGTGAACAAACAGCCGTGTTGGCACATCATTATTGAAACCTCTTGTCAAAAAATAGTGATTTTATGCATTTTCTTACAGCAACTAATTCAATAATAGTAAGTGCATGGGGTAATTGTGTCCGAACCAATCTCACACAGCCTTGAGGCTTTTCACAGTACTATTTCTGTGATGCTGGTTGACAAGGTTTTGACCCGCGAAGAAAAGCGATTAATTATCAAATTAGCAAGTGCGTTAGGGCTTAATGAGGATGAGCCCTCACAAATCTACCAAGCAGTGAGGACGGGGCAAGAAGTCAAAGGTGGAGAACCAATAGACAACAATAAAGCGCATGAAATCTACACTAAGGTGTTTGAGATTGCAATTGTTAATGCTTCCCTATCAAGAGACGAGTTCAGAGTACTGGCCCATCTACGAGACATTTTCAAAATTGATGATGAAGAACATCATCGAATCGAAGAGGAACTACGAGAGATCGTTCGCGAGAAGTTCGAGGATCCAAACGTCATCGATAAAATGCTAGGTACGTTGAGAGATTCGGTTAGCCTTGTTGGCGATCTATTTGACGTTGTTCGCAAGAAAGCGGCTGATGGGGCCAGAAAATGAATGTCAAACTTGACCAATTTCTTGAGCAAGCCACACCAAAAGTGCTCAAATCAAATCGCCGTTGTCTAAAATTCCTCGGCGAGGCATATGCAGCAGGCAATCCGGGAATGATTACTCGCCCGCGCGCGGATATAACCGCCGACCACGGTGGCTTTTCTGCTCACTACGGGTGTCCCGATCCAGAAATGAGAACTATTGCATCGTGGTTACTAACATACGGAAAAGACAAGCCACGAAGGTTAGCAAAACTAATCCCTGCCCTTTGGAAAAGACACGCTCGAGAAGATTTGAAATTGGCCGGCCTACTACTTGCGAATCTCTCACAGGAAGAGCTAGGTGAGGATCCTTGGATGGCACTTATTCACCTATTTGGTAAGCAAGAGCCGATGGAAATTATTCTTGAAATCGCTGAAGAAATGAATCGCAGTGGCCATCAAGTGCCAAACAATGAATGGTTAATTGCTATGGCACAGCAAAGCCCTCTATGGCACCAAATTGCAATGCTATTTGTCTCGGTTAGAGGAGAAAATTTCAGTGAATTAAGACAATTGATAATCACTGCGCCAGGCGGCGGCGAGTTGTTTGAGCGAATCAGGAATAAGTTGCTTAAGCAGGATAATTGATGGGCTATGGCGGTTTAGAAAAGTCATGGCGGAACGGNTTTTGCCAACTGAAGACCCTGTCATGGAGGCCGTTCTACAGTGGACTGTAAAGCGGGATGCTAAAGATGTTAGGCGATTGTTAGAGTGGTTGCCAGAGGCGCGAAGTAGTAGAGAGAGAAAGGCACTAATGGAGCGAGTACGAAGCTTGCTAGAGGAACTTGAAGATGCAATGAATAAATTGGATGAGTTACACTGAGGATTGTCATGACAACTGCCCTTATTTTTGCCGGTGGAAAAAGCAGCAGGATGGGTCGTGATAAGGCAGCAATGTATGGAGGCGTCGCCCGCCTTATTGATGAGTGCTCAAAAGCTGGGATTAGTAAAGTAATAACGCTGTGTGGTGCTAAAGAAAGAAAATCTGCATTCTCTGGAGAAGTCTGGTCCGACCCAGAGAATTGTACAGGTTTAATCGAAGTACTCCAATGGGCCCTATCTAGGATTGATGATGAAGTCCTATTAATTCCATGTGATGCATTCGGTTTGACCGCTAGTGGAATTACTGCGATCAAAAATATGCCTAATTGTGTCCCAATAGACGAGGATGGAATGCGTCAGCCACTGCATGCAAAAATCACTAACCGAGATGTGCTAAACTGGCAAGCAGACTCGATAAACCAAGTATTTGCCGAGTTCCCACTTTTCCAAAATGAGGAATTTATCAGTGAGTTCAACAATTTTAATTCCCCGGAAGATTTGAAAAATCTCCGCTTGCGATAGCATCGATAACCATCGGATACAATTTGTGCTCAAGTTGTTTAACCTTCGAACTCAAACTTGCTTCGGTATCCTCCGGCGTTACAGCCACTTCATATTGTGCAATTATCTCGCCCGTATCCATGCCTGCATCAACATAATGTACCGAGCAACCGGACTTTGTTGCCCCGGCAGCAATTACGTCTCGATGTGCATGAGCGCCCGGGAAATCTGGTAACAAAGACGGGTGGATATTGATTATTTTACCTTCCCATCTAGACACAAATTCTGGACTTAGTAATCGCATGTAGCCACTCAGGATAATTAATTCAATTGAATACTGGTGCAATACTTTCTCAATTGCTCCTTCATGGCTTAAGCGTCTTACATCACCTTCGAGATTTGTGGGCAATTCTACCACCACAACCGGTGTATCCAGTTTTTTGGCGCGTTCAATACCCAAAACATCAGACTTGTTACTGATAACCACTGATGTTGTATGTAGACAGGTAGTCTCTTGCTGATGACGTAACATTGCTTCCATGCCACTTCCCGAACCTGAGATTAGGATAGCGCATTTGAGTGGGTTATCTAGCGTGGCAACGCGTGAGGTATTTGTTGCCATGTTGAGTGCAAAGAGGCCTTTGCTTTGATTGCTTCGACAGTCAGTGCCTGAACAATCGGTGCCCAGTAAATAGCATCGATACACCCAGATCATCTGCCGCATCAATAACTTCCTGATCGCGAATTGAGCCNCCAGGTTGGACGATGGCTGATGCTCCAGAATTTGCTGCCTGCTCAAGTCCGTCTTTGAACGGGAAGAAGGCGTCAGAGGCTAGAACACAACCCTTTGCCCGATCACCAGCTCTGCGAGCGGCAATTTTTACGGCTTCGACCCTACTAGTTTGNCCCGGACCAATACCTACTGTAGCCGTACCTTGAACCATGACTATGGCATTAGATTTTACCTGCTCACAAACCCTAACTGCAAATTTCATACTATCAATTTCTGCCTGACTAGGTTCTACCTTAGTAACTACCTTGGCTTTACTCCAGTCAATAATTGGAGCTTCTTCGGTCTGAACTATCCACCCTCCTTCTATTGGTTTCTTCACCAAAATTCTCTCAAGTGGGGCGAGTCTATCTCCAGGAGAGTCAATTGTTAGAATGCGCCGGTTACTCTTTTTCATAATGATTTCTTTTGCTTTAGCATCATAGCCAGGTGCCATTAAAACCTCAATGAATAACGGTTCCATGGCCAAGGCTGTATCAACATCTACAGGCTCATTAAAACAGATGATCGAACCGAAAGCAGACTCTGGGTCACTAGCCAATGCCGCTTCATATGCCTCCACCTGCGTTTTGCCCAAAGCCGCACCACAGGGGTTGTTGTGTTTTACAATAACACAAGCGTGAGGAGTATCCGGCCATTCATCTGTGGATAATGACCGACACAGTCGCAAAGTCGCATCGGCATCAGAATAATTGTTGTAGGACATTTGCTTGCCTCCCTCAACATGGGCAGTTACCAAAGTAGAATTGGTATCAACAGCTTTGGGATCGATATACAAGGCAGCAGATTGATGCCCGTTTTCACCGTACCGTAGGTTATACATCTTGTGTGCGGACGCAAGTAATGTGTCTGGAAGTCTATCCTCTTGTTCTGATTTATCAGCATAATCTTCCGGCCTACCAATCCATCTAGCGTGCAGTTCATCTGATATCGCAGAGTCGTACGACGCGGTATGTTCGAATGCTGTCAGGGCCAAACTTTGTCTGAACTCGAGGCTCACTGCACCGGAAGTGCCCGCTGATCGCAACTCTTCGACAACTTGTGAATAACTCTCAGGATTGCACACAATTAGTACATTGCGGTGGTTTTTAGCAGCCGCTCTAACCATTGTCGGCCCACCAATATCAATCATCTCTAGCAAGGCTTCGTCAGCTAGCCTAGGTTCCTCCTTAGCAGCATCGGTAAATGGATAGAGATTACAGGCTACGATGCTAATCGGTGGATAACCCAGTTCTTCTAATCCAATTCTGTCAACCTCGCTCTCTAGCCTAGCTAATAGTGGGCCGTGAATCGCTGGATGCAGAGATTTGACTCGTCCATCGAAAATTTCTGGATGTCCNGTTACATCTGATACGCCGATTACGTCAATGCCAGCAGCGCGTAATTTTCTGGCCGTGCCACCTGTAGATACTAACTCATAACCTAGTTCATCCAGTGCTTTGGCAAACTCGACAATTCCCGTTTTATCATACACGCTAAGTAGTGCCCTTGGCTTACCTGATGCTGTCATAAATGCGACCCAATATCTGGTCTGCTATGAGCCGTATGAACATACCGCTACCCTTTGTTTGGGCGACTAAACAAAAGGTTCTGGTACCGAACTAGTTAGTGAGGCTTCCCGCATCGCATTCAAATTGTAGGCGTCCGTTCTACTGTATACGCTGAATAAGTTCACCAACCATAACACCAAACTTCCAACAATGGTTGGGAGGAGAATTAAGGCCGAGACGGAGAAGAGAGCCCCTTTGCGGTTATCACCCAGGTAGAATCTGTCAAGTCCTGGCCACATAAAGGCAAATATGTATGCCCAGNAGAATTCCTTTGAATAGACATAGCGCTGCACTTGTTCATCATGAGAAATTTCGTTATCAGGAACTTGTGGTGACGCTTCTTGGAGGAGTTTAACAACTCCTTCTACGCCCAAGACTTTCCCCCCGCCTTCCTCGACCTTTTCCATAAATCCTGTTTCTTGCATTCTGTTCGTCACTTCAGCGAATTCCACAAGACCAGTTGGGGTGCTGAAATTGGTTGACTTGGGTGCTTTAGAACGGTCCTGAGAGAAATACAGGATGGCCATGAAGAGAGGAAAACAGAACAGAATGTAAGCGGTAGGCTGTGAATCGACAATGTTGGCGTAGATTGGTAAGGCGACCGTGAAGCCCAAGAAGACGAGAATTGCTCCCAATTTGTTGAGCTCCGCCCAAATCCTCAACATTTTATTCCAAACAAGAAAATAATCCCACATTTTCCTTGCCCCATCTGGATCCATTCTTTCCTTTACTAGCCCCAATCTAATGCCAATCAATATTAGAGCAGTTGGCGTGAGCGTTGTCCAAATTACGAAACTCAGCCACGCCACAAGAAATGGAGGTATAACGACGGCATCAAGGTCCGCGTAACCCATTTCCCAATCGTTCAAACCGCTGAATAGGGCATGAAAAAAGGTCAATGGTATTACCAGACCCGCAACAATTACTAGAACCTCTTCCTTGACTTCTCGAGGAAAGTATCCCTTATTGAATTTGAAGTAAGCCCAGAGAATAAATGGCACGAGGAAAATCAAAAAGAATAATATCTCAATTGCGGTAACTACATCTCCGTACACGGTCATGACTGAACACGTCCTGATTACTGAAACTAATTGCTATTATGAAGTGAATTTAATTTATAATTTTGACCCTAATATAACAACACATTGAAATTAACTTCGTATAACTTCACCGAATCGTTATCGGTCTAGTTTGACCCTATCGAGTTAATCGCCACGGGCAGAGATTACTTGGTCGACTCTTAATAGTCCGCACGTTGTTTCACATGCTGCCTGTAAGGCATGTAAAACCGTGTTTGAGCATTCCCAAACATTCTCTAGAGTTGTTACTTTACCATTGATATCGATGCCAAAATTGCGACCTCCTAACCGAATCTGTGAACGTAATTCTAATAACCCATCCAACATATTATTGCCAGAATTGGAAACCAAGGCCGCTGGTAAAGATTCTAACGCTCTGGCAAAGCCTTCGACTGCCAATCTTTCTCTACCGGCTATTGATTCTGCATATTCCTTAATTTGTAATGCTGCGGTTATATGAGGATTACCGCCGCCACATAATGCATAACCAGATTCGATGGTTTTGGCAACCGAATTGACAGCATCATACAGACCGCGAATGAATTCTTCGCTAGTGGTGCCACTGCCGCCTGATACATCGATGGTTGTTAGTCCGGAATCGTCACCTACATGTAAATAAAGTCGGTCACGAAAACCTTCTTCGCTATCAAACGTCTCAACGATCATCGACTCAAACTTACCTAGAGTTGTATCATCTATGCTATCAACATGATCAATTAGTAGCGCCCCGGTGGCTAGTGCTACGTCTTCAGCACCTGATTTTTCCATTGATGCCAAAACGCAGATATCGTTGTCAGCTAATTGATGCATGATCCTTGCATCTACGGTCTCGGCGCAAAATACCAGTTTTGCACCACTATCGATAATTTGCCTCGCTTTGTGGTTTAGAATTTCTTCTTCGGCAGCCATGAAAGAAGTCCATTGCTCAGTGGTTGAAATTTCAATTTCGGCGTCATAACTAGTCTTTTCTATTTCTAGTGGGCATGATAAAACCACAACCTTACCTGCGGCCAATTTTCTTGGTAATTTCTCCAAATCGAGGTTTTTATCGATGATTACGCCTTTGATTAATTTGGTATCAGATAAGCTTCCTGTGCCTTTTTTCGCCATCCTAACCAGTTCGGTATTAACAATCCAAGCATCGTCAGTTTGCCGGGCAACGTGTTGTGCTGCTGTAACAACTAAGTTTGCCAACGTTTTGCTAACCATCTCTACTGAAGTGCCCGTCATTGCTGTAGTGGCTACAGATTCTAAAACTTGGACATCGTCTATACCTACCGACTTAGAAATACCCTCAAGAATATCTATTGTTTGATACATGGCATCTTGATAGCCATTTACTAGTACAAGTGGATGAAGTCCTTTTTCTAACAACACTCCCGATTCTCTCATCAATTCGCTAGCGAATATAACGCACCCTGTAACGCCATCCCCACAGGCATTTTCCTGTGATTCGGCCAATTGAACAAAGGCTTTTGCAGCCGGATGTTTAACAAGCAATTCAGCAACAATCTTTGCTCCATCATTGGTAACCGCTGTCTCTCCATTGGTTTTGTATAGCATTTTATCTAAGCCATTAGGGCCAAAGGTGCCCTTTAATAAATTACCAAAAGCGACTGCCGCTGATACTAATTTTTGCGTGACTGCAACTCCGCTAGTTACTGAGGTTGTTGGCCTAACTATGGCTACTGGAGCGCGGCCAGAACCATCATTAGGTTGCTGAGACATGTTACTGGGCACAATTTACCTATTGAATAAATCTTCTAAGAGGAAAATCACTTGCCTAAGCCGTGAATCTTTTTCGATTCATCATTACTCCAGTGGTATGCCAACTTTAGTAGTTTCAGATAGTGTCCAAGGTTGTCGCGCTTCATCTTGTCATGAAGCGCCTCGTTGGTGATGAAGATGTCGCCCCATAGGTTGGCTGCTGTTCCCTTGTTGCCCTTAGGTAGGTCGAAAACTTCCTTGGTAGTTGGCTCGAGTAATGAACGCCAAACTCTCGCAGGGTTAACGGCCATGGTAACTTCAATGATTACCTCTGTTTCCTTAATTCCTGTACCGGTTTGCCAGGAGTCATTACCCAAGTCAGCAAGGAATGGAAGCGTCAAATCTTGTATTGATAGGCTAGTCATTGGGTCTGCATTAGTCAATGAAGTGTATGCTTCACGCATTCTACCGCGGTCTGCTCCTCTAGAACCAGTAACTGACCTCAATTTATCAATTGAGGTTGGGACGAGGAATCTAATGTCTGTGTAGTAGACAAGTGGGTTATCATCCTTAGCACCAAAGATATGCGAGTATGGTGCAGAGCCAGCGGATTCGCCAAGTAAGTCAATTGGGTAAATCGTCTTCAGAGCATTGGTTGCTATTGATTGAACTATTCTTCTCATCAATCTGTCCGGAGCACTAGATATGTCGTCGAATGAATTCATATATTCTTCCATGTCAATGATATCGTATCCCCTAACGGATATGATTGAATGTACGCTTGGACCGACTACTTTCTTCTCGCCATCGTGGAAGTCTGCTTGGCTAATCCAGCGTGCTCCTTGAGCTACTTCGCTGGCGGCAACTAAATCTGCATAAGCCTTGAAACGGCGAGTTACACGATTCATGAAGTCTGCTTGGTCAAGTTTGGTGAATACTGTTGCTTCATAGTTAGACTTCAGTGCGTGATCTGCAACTTGGCTGGCATTGACACATGTTAGTAGATTGCCTTGATCGGCCGGGTACATAATCAGTCTGCGCCTCTTTGATGAGCCACCCAATTGTCCAACTAGTGGATCGGTTAGAATGTAACCTAAACAAGCACATACTTCGAATAATCGAGCGTACTTGTCCTCATCACTGGCTCTAGCAATCCACTCATCGAGTCCTGGCTCAATGCAGTGGAATTCTAGTGGCACCATTTCTGAACCAGCGCCGAACATTTGTCTGACGGTTGAAGAACTCATCATCCCCATCAGTGAGTACATAGAAGTCTTGCCAGTAGTCATGAATACGTCAGTAATTCCTTCTTCACCGAATGAGAGTCTGCGGTCGGGTAGGTTAACTAGTAAATTAAAGGCAGTAGGTGTGTCTCTATTGCCATCGACCGCAGGCCAAATCCATGTGTGTGGCCTAGTACTCAAGAAACCATTAGCGTCTTTACCAAACCCTGCAGGAGAGTATCTAATCCATCCCAAACGATTGTTAAATGATACATTTCTATGCATTAAAGAGGGATAAAAGCACTTGTCTAGCGGGTCTGAATCGGGCACTACACCTCTGTGTCCAAGGCCCCAAAGTATAGGTTCCCATTCCGGGAATTCGGCATCCTTCTTTCCTAGGAAAATGTGGTTGTCGCCCGGTCCGTCACCGGTTAGGAAAGAGCCCCCCATGCGTTCTTCATCGCCTGTAGAACAGAAGAAGAAGGTTTGAGTGGTGAACAATTGTTTAGGAGTCCACATATTAGCGTTGATGATGGTCTTTTGTTTGAGGAAGTCTGAAACATTCATGATCCTTCTTTCGAACTTAAACCGTTCTGCTTCAATCCATGTTGAGCCTAGGAAAAGATTCGTATTCAACAATTTAGCCTTAGCAGGACCGATGTATCTTGCACGAGGGTCGGCTCTTGACATATCTGTTTCAGGAAGTTGTTCCCAAGGGCCTCTTTGAGGAATGTAGTCTAGGAAAGCTTCATGAGCAAATTGTTCGACTTCGGCTTTTTTGACTGTCTCTTCGACCTCATCCATTAGCCGAACATAAGTTTCGTTTGGATTAATTCTACCTGTTGTTCGATATTCTTTATTTGATACTGTTCTATGTTCCCACATTTATTTCACCTCAGAATTTTTTGGCCCCTGCAGGGGTTTCTTCCTTGTCATCGTTGGAGTCGCCCCCCGCACTTTCTGCTACTTCTTCAACCTCTGCCTCGGCAGATGTTTCTTCAGAATGTTCTACATCAGCTGGTGCTTCAGCGGGTGGTTCTTCGGTAACATCTGCTGCATCATCTTGCTTTTCAGTGGCCGTTTCCTCGCGATCTTTGACCGATGCCATCATCTCCTCGACAACGGCTGCCGCTGCTGCTTCTGCAGTCTCTTTGGCTTGCTCAATAGTCTCTTCATTGGATTGTCTAACCATAGTATCTGCCGCAATTGTTGCAGCAACTTCAGCCTTGGCAATTACCTCTTCTTCAGAAGCACCGCTGCCAACTCCGCCAGTTGCTTGTTGTAGAATAAGTGCCGCCGTAGCGGTCATAGAAGCATCAACATAAGGTGCTGCTCGGTAGAAGTATTGAATCATGAAACCAAGGGTGCCACAAACTGCTCCTAAGCCGATAATCCAGCCGTTATTGATATTTTGAACATTATCTGGATTCTTATATAATTCATCGGCAGGTATTCCCGTTTCGGGTGGCCACCATGTCATTCCAAGAGCATTGGTGACCGATTCAACCGTTGCCCAAACTGCAAAAACAATCATAATTATTGATGCATAATTTACTAATGTTCTATTTTCTAGAAGAAATGCTACCAGTGCATCCCCCTCTTTTCTATCGCTATCGCTTTGCCCATCCGCAGCGCTCATGGTGCTTCCTGCTTCGGCTTTATATTAAAGTGGATTGCCTAATTAAATGGCCGATTTAGCGTTTATGAGTGGTTTATCTTCGCCCTTTCCGCGCTTTTCTACGCTGGCTTTTTGCAGAGTGTTCCCACGCCCTGCTCGCTCGACTTCGCCTATCTTGCACATCTTCCCAGTATGGATTTGGGCGTTCTAGATTTTCCGGCATTTCTTCAAAAGTCTTGACTGAAATCGAAATTCCTCCGAGTTCTTCTTGCAATTGGCGGATGTTGGAGCCGCCTTTGCCGACAAGGGTTGAGACCATGTTGGCTGGAACATACACATTTGCGGTTGAGTTTGTGGTGAATTTTACTTGTGACTCGACACCAATCCATTCACGAATCTTTCTAACTAGTGAGTCCTTCGCGAGAAGTCGAATTGGTGACATCGGTCCTGCTTGACCCTCAACCGGAACTACTGCTATTTCAGAACCGAAAGCAAACATTTCGTGGGTTATTTTGCCACTGGGAAATTCGACTACTTCAATTACTGGCCTTGCTAATTCCTCTTGCATGCCAGTTGGTGGTTTGACCGTCATTCTTAATTCCAAAACTTGTTGGATTTGTCCTGCTTCAACGTGAAGAATTGTGTCAAGTACTTGGCTAACCAAACCAAGTTCGACCTTACCAATCAGGCGTTGAATTGCTTCCAATGCTGAATTGGCATGCGTGACACCCAGTAAACCGACCCCTGCCAGTCGAACGTCGGCAAAAATCTCAAAATCTCTAGCCCTTCTGACTTCGTCAAAAATAACGAAATCCGGCCTAACCAAGAAAATAATCTCAGCGGTCTTTTCTAAGTCTCCTTCTAGTGGAGCATATTGAGTAATTCGATCTACTAACTGTAAATCTCTGGGCGCCTCCATAGTTTTGACCATAGTACCCAAATCGTTGTCTAAATATTCGGCGATTGCTTGAGCAAGGGTCGTCTTTCCTGAACCGGGACGGCCGCAAATGAACACTCCTCGATGATGGTTAGAAAGACGTTCAATCAATCTTTCATCTAATTGATAATCGCTAATCGAAAGTTTGGCGACTGGGCGAACAATAGTGATTTCTCTAGCATCAGCAAATGGAGGCCAGGCACAAGCTATCCGCAAATCACCTAACTGAACTACTTGACACCCTTTTCGATCTATTTCTAAGAAACAGTCACTTCGGTGTTTGTTTTGTTCGGCTAAATCAACTAATTCTTCCTGAAGTGATTCCATGCGAATTGTATCCCAATTACCATCGTGATGTTCAACTTCGACTAATTTCAACTCACCAATAGTGCCTCGCTTAACCCGGGGAGGGCAATCTGCTTTGAGAAATACCGTGTGAACATCATCTTCGAGTAAACCCTCAATTAATTCGGGTAACTCAGGATGGTCGCCATACTTAGCCATGAACCATTGTCGCTAGCCGAAGCCTTTGACCCTTCGCATGATTAAGAGCTCAATTAGTCGTTATCTTTGGCAACTGTAGGCTCCATCATTTCGATGCTCCACCAGAATATTGCAATAGTAACAAGAGATAAGCCGTATGTTTCGATGCGCGACTCGCTGCCCCACATTGTCATACACCACTCCGCAAAAATTACGCTAACAACGACAAAGAAAAATACATTTAGCAAACCGTAGGAATTCATCCCTAGGTGTTTGAAAGTTGTATCGCGGTTAGATACCCCCCAAAGAAAACCAACAATCACTGAAAGGGCAATAGCTGTCCATGCTGTAGTAAAAGCATCGCGTGTCATGATTGCAGTGATGATTGTAATGATTGCTACGGCAATCAACATCCTCTGTACATTGGCGTAGGATATTCCCATGGTTAATGCCAAAGGCTTCCAATTATTCAATGCTCTCATTCAACTCAGTAGAGGTGTTTTGAATTTCTTGGTTAGCCAATTCAACCCATTTTACACTCCGTATTATCGCTCCTTGTTGAGGATAGATAGATTGGGATTGGTATTTTTTGTCAGATTCCAAGAGGTGGTACCATTCTTTTGTTAATGGTAATTCTGAATGGGGAAAACTGTGTGCACAGCTATTTCCTTCTTGCATGATTTCCAAACTACTCGAAGCACCTGTCTCAACAATTATGCTACCATCAGAGCCAAAATATTGGATTTTACGATTTTCTTCTTTGCCGTTCCACCCAACGTCAATGCATGCTTCTTTCATCCCTGGAAACTCGAGGGATAGTTTTGCGTTTGTTGGATAATTATCGCCGTTTAATATTAAATTACTAACCGATAATCTAGACGGTTCTAACTCACCAAAAGTGTAGCATGCTGTATCAATTCCGTGGATTGCCATGGCTTCGAATATGTTTGGATTATCCGGTGGCTGTCTAGTAGTAATTCGATTAAATTCTATCCTTTGTAACTCGCCGATTTCCCCACTAGAAATTAGTTTCATGGCCTCATTAATCGCCCCGTGAAACCGTAGGATATGTCCAACAAGTAGTTTGCTGCCGGTTTCTTGGACTTTGGCAATAATCGAGGATGCTTCTTTTTCTGAAAGGCCGATCGGTTTTTCGATGAACAATGCTCGACAGTGGCCTAATATTGACAATGCTAAATCGTGGTGCGTATCAACCGGGGTAACGATTGCCACTGCATCCAGTTGATGATTGGAAACCAAGGTTTGCCAATCTGTACAAAATGTATCGGCATACTTGGTTGCTTCGTATTCAGTTGATGGATTGATATCGCAGGCGTGTATTTCTGAGATTAAGCCTCTGGATTTCAACTCATCGAGAGTCTTGAGATGAGTCATGCCCCATCTGCCACAACCGACAACTCCAACCACTGCACCCATGACGTTATCATCGGTACTCAGTCGGTTTGAGAGGGTTGCCCTGTTGGTCGACATCAGCAAAAACAAATTCTTCTGGGGTTTGAATGTGTGCATAATCTCCTAGATTTTGTTGGTGGAACCCCTGGCTCTCATAGACTTCTGGTGAGAACGAGTAGCCTTCAATGCCGATGTATTCAGCCCGTGAAACTCTTGTGGTTATTCTGTGATAGCCGTGATGCCACAGTGCTAAAGCGGTAATCGCATCTTGGCTTGTAGCAATCCGAAATGGTATTTTTGGAAATGGTGGAGTTACGCATGTATCGGGAACTAAGCGGTTTTCTTTCATTACCCTTGCTCGATTTATCCACTTGCGCATGAATAACCATCTAATTCTGCGATGGGCCCGGTTTGTGTAGGTAGATTTGGTTAGAAATCTTGCTTCATACGCATAGATAATGTGTTTGATTTCATCCCAAACTTGCTTAGTGATAACATAGGCCCAAAAATGACGATTGGTTGCAATCAACTGATTTTCTTGCTTAGATTGTTGTTCAATTGATGCAGGATTAATGTTGTATGCGGTTATTGTGCCGATATCGTCATACTTACTGGCCCAATTGGATATTTTGAAAACCGTCTCAACATAGTTTTCACCAAGTACCAAATCATCTTCGAGAAGTAGTATTCTATCGTATCCTTGCTCATCGAATAACCTTCTTCGAGCATCGATTAGATGTCTGCCAATGCCCCAGTTATTGGCTCGGCAAACAATTGTTGCATCTGAAAACTTAGAGGCTTTGATCAATTGTTTGATTTCCTCTTGTTTAGCATTGGGTCCACCATCGACGTAGACAAAAATATCGTGTTCGTAGGCTGCTTTGTTTTTTTCAAGGCTTGAAAGTACCTTGGTAAAGTAATCAATTCTGTTGAATCCTAACAACAGAATTGCTGATCTCAACTGAAATCCCCTCTATCAATCTCTGGTTGGAGTTGCGCCATCATCATCTGAAGACTCCCTCTCGACTTCTGCTTCTGATTCGCCTTTATCTTCTTCCTCAGATTCTACAGGGCCTTCTTCTACAAATCGGTAATAACTTTCATACGGATTTTGATATTCCAATTGGATGCTTGCAGAGTTTTCCATCGTAGTCAAATTAGTAGCTGTAATCCCATTAGCTGAAATTGCATAGATGTAATTCCCCATGAAGATAGAGCGGCGGATATTGTATGAGTTCCACCAATATTCCTCAGAATCATAGAATTCTGAATGGTCTACTTCACCGTATGATGTCAAACTAGTATCTGTAACATTAGTAATCATCAATTTGCTAACCCATTCTCGTGGACATTCTGTATAGGTTCTTGTTTCATAATCATAATAGCCACTGGTGTAGGTATTCATTGGNACNGCAAGCATAGACTTAGGCGCCCAGTATTGGAAGGCTTTGTGTTCATAGGTTGCCTCAGAACTCGACCAAGACCAGCATGGATTATTTTCATCCTCGACTGGCGAGATGGTTAGTGTAGTTGTCTCCAGCGGGTTGGTGAAGTCTGAAACATCAAACAGTGATAATCGGACATTGCTCCAATCTAATCCTTCACCTGTCTCTAGGTCTGCAGGACCCATTCCGATCGTGAGTAATGTGTTGTCGGAAATTGGATGGATGTAGGTTGATACACCCGGGATTTTCAATTCGCCCATAATGACTGGATTAGTAGGATCTGACAAATCGATTGTCCAAAGCGGATCCATGTTCTCAAAAGTCACTATGTATGCTCTGTCTTCAACGAATCTAGCGCTCCAAATTGTCTCGTTTGGCGCAATTCCTTCAACGATACCAATTTGTTCGAGCGTAGTATGGCCTGTCGCATCAGTGGTTTGTTGAAGGGTTACAACATTGGAAGTCATTGGCTCAGGATTGTCTAACCACCATCTGCCCCATTGGCCCTCTGTTGAGGCGACTCGAATTACTCCTTGATATTCCGATAGAGAGAATTGGTCTTGGATAGTTCCGTCAACCCTGCCTGATGCGATGTATTCTGTTGTGCCAGGATCGCTGATGTCGAACATGTGAATGTTTGTTGCTTCATCAGAATCGTCAGAGTTCCAGA
>FUFK010043935.1_pt1 | contig 16341 bp, 15 predicted proteins | sample 1021851 | NCBI WGS metagenome assembly FUFK01 (sample SAMEA51879418, study PRJEB19060) | metagenome | reverse complement strand
TGTCTGAATGTTAGACTATAGAACGAGTAGAGCTACAATCTAAACTATTTGAGAACACCACGTTAAACGGATTTTAAGACACGCACAGACTCGATTGGGACCCCTCTCGACTCTTTGGCTACGTTGGAGTCCCGACGCCGTTAGGCGTCGGATATATGCGTTTTGACGGAGTCAAAACTCAATTAACTCGCAAAAAATGTGTGTTAAAAATCCGCATAAAGACTCACTTTTTGAAAACGAAAGTAAGTTACAAATTAATTTTACGTTTGTTGTTATTGTTGATTTATTTAAACAATATTATTTTAGTTGTAGTGAGGTTGTAGTTATTTTTTTAATTTGATTGTCCTGGATTCAAAAGTTTGTTAACATCATCTTATAAATGAGAAAGGACAACGCTTTTTAATTGCCTCTCATTGTTACAAATTTAGAACATCTGATTTGTAATCAATAGGTCCGCGGTTCGAATCCGTGCGGGGGCACCATTAAAAACTAAACTAATCCTTACAATTCTCATTTATAGAAAGACAGAACGAGTCTGGAACGAAGAACAAACAGATGAAGAAAGTAGAACTTTTTGTAGTGAGTTTGTAGTGAGTCCACTTTCTTGACGGCGTAAGCGTTCAACGTTCGTTCTCAATGGTTTTAATTCTGTCCTTTCTAAAATAAATAAAACCAAAAAGGAAAATACTAATGAAACGTAAATTAACAGACGCGGTTATCCGTTCAATCAATCCACTAGACGAAAGAAAAATATATCCCGCTGATTATCCTGGTTTAGAATTATGGGTTAATCCTGGCGGAACAAAAACCTGGTACAAACAATATCGAGTTAAGGGCAAAAAGATTCCCGATAGGTTTAGACTTGGTAACTATCCACAAATAACAATTAGGGACGCTGAATTAAGAGCAAAGAAAATAGATAATGATTTGTTTTTAGGTAAGGACCCGAAAGAAAAAGAAGTTACTGAAATAGAAAAACTTACCCTGGGCGACGCTATAAATAAATTCTATGAGGAAGAGTTTAACGAGAGTAGCCCCTACTATTCCAAAGCAACAATAAAAGGTTTCCGTGCCATGATGAAATGTTGGATATTTCGTAAGTCTAGCGACGGGGATATTATGCAAAGATTATCCGTGGTCAAAGATTTGCAGTACACGAAACTTTGTAAAATTAAAAACAAAGACGTAGAAATATTACATAAGACTATTAGCAAAAGAGCCCCTTATGTTGCCAATAGAACAATCCAATATTTGAGAATGTTTTGGAATACGTTTGTTAAATCAAAAGACAATCCATTTAAATTAGAGGCAAGAAAACTAAATACTGAAAAAGAATATTTAGATTTTTTAAACCCTACTGAATTAAAAAGGGTTTATGCAATAGCTTTTAGAAAGGACAAAATAACGGGAAGATTTTTAACATCTCATTATAAAAAATATGGATTGTCCGTTGTTGCATGTGCCGAGATTAGTTTGATGTTAACCACGGGTCGAAGAACTAGAGGCGAGGTTGGTTCGTTACAATGGAAGAATTATTTGTCGGGTTATAAACCTAGTTTCAAATATGAGAAAACAAAGACGTCTAAAAAAACAAAGGTTGTTCAATTTAGAATAGGTAAAAATGCAGTTGAGGTATTGCAAACAATACAACGTGATAAGTTTAATAATCCTAAATCTAAATTCTTTTTTGAACCTAATGATATTCGTAACGGATATATCTTTCCGTCTAAAGATTATGGAAAGAAAATAGGTAAAAATAAAAAAGGAAAAACACCCTATCTTGTTGATGTAAGAAAAACCTGGAAGAAATTATTGTTACTTGCGGGAGTAGAACGTTGGTTAAAACTTTATTCAACACGTCATACTTTTGCGTCTAATCATTATATCCAAAACAAAGATGTGAAAGGNGGTGCTAATGCTCTCGGGGTTACGGTTTCCGTGTTTAATAAATACTCGAAAATTTTAGAGGACCAAGTTGTTGAGGGTATCGACGCGATTGAGTTTGAACAAGAGGAACAGACAGACTTAATCAAAGAAGTTAAATAATTGTCCGTGGTCCTTGGTTAATGTATAAGGGTTATCGGACTATTACTAATGGACTACAAAACAATTTTAAAAGAATTAATACGAGAACGAAAAAAATATAAAAACGTTTATAAATTTTTATCTCGTATTAAACCCCAGGAACAAAAGGTTATATCTGCACTAAAGATATTTGACCCCGAACATAGAACACAAAGACAAAAGGATAACGACGCCTGGAAATGGGTTTGTTATTATAAGATGTGCGAGTTACTTGCTAAAGATGACAACAAAGATAAATCCATGAATGAAGTTGCAATAAACTTTTGTAAGAGCAAAGAATATATTCGTTGGTCCACACAACAAGGTGTTGGAACATCTGGCGACGTGTATGCCAAAGCTCGTATGTTTAGAGAACACTATACGTTCGTTAAAAAGAAAATGGATTTGGCGAGAAAAAATCTTAAAAAAAAGAAATAACCTAACGGCGTAAGCTAACGGCGTTTAATTCCTATTCTAGTATTTATTTCTATTCCCGAATATAGAATTGGAAATGAGAACAAAAAATTCAAACATTGATAAACCAATCTATGAGGGCAAAACTATTTCTGAAAGATTGGCGGACCGAGAAACTTACGAAATATTATTAGACGATTACATTGACGGAATAGATGTACAAGAGAATGAAAGTGTTACCGATTATTTAAAGCGTAAAGGGTTCAAAGGAATTCTTGATGATGATGTTATTTCAAAAAAAGTTGAGTCAGAAAAAAGAATAAGACTTGCGTCTGAAACACCCGAGGAAGAGGCNATTATGATGTTGGGTATTGAGGCAAGACAAATGCTTGATGAATATAACAANGCAAAGAAAAAAGGTTACACAGGTTCGTTTAAAAATTTTTTAGATAAAGTTAACGTTGATGAACTAGACTCACGTATTAGATTTTTTAATAGCGGTGGTTCAGTTAAACCAAATGGCAAAGCAAAAGATAAGCCGTTCACAACAGCAATAGAACAAAAATATAAAATCCTATTATCGGGCGACGAAACCCTGGCAGAAGTTTTGCAAATGATAAAGGACAGACAACAATAAGAGTTACTTATGGGCAAACAATTAGAATTATTTCCAGAGTTAGATTTAGAAAGCAAAGAACCTATTCAATATGACCATGGTTCGGGACAATTTATAAATAAGTTTAGTGAGAAGAAAAAAGAAGTACCAACAAGAAAACCTAACGCCCTACCCCCTAAAACAAAAACAATTCAGAAATACAAAGACGGGTCTAAACCAAAGTATCGAGAAGAAAACTTTAATGAAAGACTTGAACGTATGCACTATGAATATGATAACGGACCAAAGCCAAAGCATTATGACAATCCTTACATTGTAGATTCAGAAAATTTTAAAAAACCACCAAAGAAATTTGATAGTCAAGACAGCTCTACTTTCCCAAGTGATAGGTCCCAAAAACAAAAAATAAGTACCTGGGATTTGATTGTTGAAGACGCAAAAAACAATCCTGGTGCAATGAAAGAGATAAGACAGATACTAAAAGATAATTACAAAANTAATCCTAAATNNTTGACCGANAAAGAATTAGCAATGATAGGACGAAGTAAAAAACAATTAAAAGAAACTATAAAAGGATTAACACCCGTTACACCTACACCAGTTGTTGAAATACCAAAACCAACAACACCACCATTTGATTTAAACAAATACATCAAAGAACAATCAGATTTAAGATTGAAACAAGAACAAGAGGCATACGAAAAAGAATATGGGAAAGGCGGAATACCCGAAATATTAAAACCACAATGACAATAGAAACTAAAAAAATTTATTATCGACCAAAAGAAATTGAGCAGTTGTTGGGAATAAAACAATCAACACTATCAAAACAACGACAAGGAAAATTCGGTCTGCCTTACGTTGTAGTGGGTAGAAACCCAAAATCTAATAGAGGCGGAATAATCTTATACGAAGTGTCAAAGGTCCATGACTACTTGGAACGTAAAGGACGTAGCACTTTGTAAAAAAACTAAAAGGAAAATACTAATGTCAGAAATAATATTTGATAGTAACACCACAAAGAAAACCTTACAGGACAATTCAAAGACAGACGGATTTTTAGAGTCTAAAGGTATTTCAGTTAATAAACCAACGGCGGGAGTTTATGTTAGATGTAAGCCAGGGTCTAAACTAGATGATTTTGTAATTGTAGAAATTGCTAGAATAGTTGACCCCGCTAACAACAAAGAAACTTTGTATATTCTTTATGGGAAAGACGACTTAACTCATAAAAAATTGTTACATACGTTTCGGAGTGTAAGAACACCCGCACAATTAATTCACTTTCAAGATAGTGGCGGTAATGAGCAGATATGGTGCTTGAAGTTACCAGGTAAGGGAAAGTCAGCAATGGTTACGCACACAACATCACTTACTTGCGTTAAAGCAATGTGTGAGGGTTGGCGTATGGTTTATTTTGAAAATTTATCAACGGGTTATGTTTGTGAAAAACCCGAAAGCCAAGACGCATTTGAAGACCATAAGTTTAGCGATTTCACACAATCACAATTAATTAACATGGCGTTCGGCGAGAATATTGTTAGGGACCTGGACCACGATATTGTCAAACAATTCAAAGGACAAAAGTTAAATGCGTAAAAGATATTCACTAATAAAATTATTAGACGGCGTTAGAACTATAAGTGATTTAACCCGTGCAATAGCTGAATTAACTTACTTAAAAAATCAATTACCCAATGACGCAAAAGTTTATTTTTCGTTTGAGGGTAGTTGTTTTGACTTGTGTTTTACCATTGTTCCAAAGGACAAAGACGACCGCAAATACTACAAAAGAATAGGATTTGAGTATGACTACAAAGACTAAAAAACCAAAAAGAAATGGGGAGTTTAAGGTCCTCGATAAACGAACAAAAGCCCTACTTAAAATAATAGAAATTCAAGAACGAATAATCAAAGCTAACAAAAGCGAAAACGATATTCTCTCAAAGTGTATTAAGAAAGCATACGACCGAGAAGATAATAACCAACAATGGGCGTATTGGTATCGTGCATGGTCCGAGTATCTTGAAAAAACAATTCAGAAAGCATTTAAGAAAGAGGATTGGTCAGTATTCAAAGTCTATTACAAAATTTTAAAATTACCAAAGATAAGAGCCCATTTTAAAAAATACGGGGCAGTAAAGGAAAACATATTTGAACTATGAGTTTTTTAAAATTTATAAAAAATAATTTTGATAGAGTCTTGGCGGTGGATAGTGAGTTTTGTTACGCGGACCATACAAAGACAATCCAAAGCCGTGTTGTATGTTTTGTTTATCAAGATGTATTTAACCCTAAAGATGTTTTTAAATATTGGACCGCGGATAAAAGATTCAATGACCCGCCTTTTGATTTTAGAAAGTGTTTATTAATTCCTTTCAATGCAGTAGCCGAGGGTCATAGTTGGTTACACTTGTTACAAGGTATGCCTAATAATATATGGGACACTTACGTTGAGAACGCCAGGTTATATAAAACATTTAGGTCGGGTAAGGGAGCCCTGGACCTATTAACCACCGCACAACATTATGGAATTACTGAAGTAATGACAAAAGAACATAAAACAGAAATGCGGAATATGATTATTAATAATGATACTTACGACGACGAACAAAGAGAACAGATACTAGATTATTGTTTAGATGACGTAGAACTAACGCGTAAAGTATTCATAGAACAAGTTTTAGATATTGAGAAAAAAAATAATTTAAAAACCGAGGAAGATTACAAAACAGAAATATCTCAAATAATGTTTAGAGGTGCCTCGCAGTTACACGTAGCAAAAATAGAAAAAGCGGGAATAGATGTTAATTATCCTAGAGTCAGAGATTTTAGAAACTATTGGGACAAGGTTGAGTTACAAACAATCCAGGAACTAGATAAAAAGATTAATGTACATGACGAAGACGGAACTGAAAGATACGAAAAATTTGTAGAGTTAGTTAAGCGTAATAAGTTATTTGGTAAATGGGAAAGAACATTTAAAACAAATAAATTAAGAACTGATAAAAAATATCTCGATAAAATAATTAAAAAATTTCCCGAACTATTAGACTTTCAAATATTCAAACAGATAAAACAATTAAAAGCATATACAAAGTTAAGCGTATTCAATCCTTGTGCAGACGGAAAGTTAAGATGTTCCTGGAATATGTTCGGTACTGAAACGGGTCGTTGTACGCCGTCAACAAATGCAAATATTTTTGGTGGTGCTAAATGGCAAAGGTGCTTGATTAAACCTGGGTTTGGTTATGTGATGTTCTATCTTGATTATGAACAACAAGAGTTGGCTATCCAGGGTTATTTGTCGGGCGATAAGAAATTGATTGAGGCGTATAAGAGTGGCGACGGATATTTACAATCAGCGAAATGGTTATCCTTGGTCCCCGATTATGCAACAAAAGACTCACACCCCGACGAAAGAGAAATAGTTAAAGTTTTATTTTTAGCCCAGGGATATGGGGCGGGTCCTGGTTATGTAGCGGGACAAATTAAATGCTCGTTACTATACGCCAAACATTTATTGAGAATGTTTAAAAAATTATATTCAACATATAACGATTGGATTTCAAAAGTATTAAGAAAGGTTGCTATAACTAATAAAATAACAACGAACCTCGGTTGGCAAAGATATTCAAACGGAACATTTAAAATCAACAAAGAGGGACAATTAAAATCAATAAGAAATACTTTGTTAAACTTTCCCGCCCAGGGCAATGGTTCTGATATTTTAAGACAAGCTATAATCAAGTTACATGAGGCGGGGTTCGTGATTAATGCACCCGTACACGACGCAGTTTTAATTAGTATTCCAATAGGCAATGAAGATAAGGAAGTTAAGATTGCACAAAGAATAATGGAAGAGTCTGCGGAGTTTGTAATTGGAAATAAAATTAGAGTTGGTATTGAAAAGGTTGACCCACATTTTAAAGTTAAAGANAAGCACAAAGAAACTTTTAATTTAATTTTTAAAAAAATTGATGANTNNAAGTACCTGGCTCAATCACGACAACAACCTGGCTCACAATCGTAGTACCTATGTATAGTATTAATAATAGTATTAATAATTTAAATTAGTAAGATGAGCCCCAAAAATAAAACTTACGATTACGACGGCGTATATTTTACAATGGGACCTATCTCAATAAACCAATTCGCTGAATTCTCTAAACACGGATTAGGGGCTATAAGATTATTTCAGTACATTAAAACTTTACAAGGTTTGACAAAAGAAAAATGGATTAAAGTTGATAATGTTAATTCTTATAAATGGTTTGGTTTATCTCAATCAACAAAGTGGCGTGTAATAAAAAAACTCAAAGAGGATAATTTAATCCAGGTCCGTGGTTCGAAAGGACGTGCACCTTTGATTAAGATTATTGCACCTGAAAAAAAGTTAAATTAGTTGTCCCCGTGCAAAATACTATGTACATCATAAACGTAACAAGGTTACCTTTATGTCAGACAATATTGATAAAGAATTTTACTTAACTCGTGGCGAGTATGCTAAAAAGATTGGAAAATCAAAAGGTTCTGTTATCCAAGCAATGCGACGGGGCGGTTACAACAACGAATATATTATTCGAGATTCTGTATATTATTTTAGGGACCCTCAAAGACCCCGTGCTTTTAAGGAAAGTGTACATGGTCCGTTGTACACACCCAAAAGGAAAATTAACCGAGGCAATCACGACAAAGCGAACTATCCAAACGACGCGTTTAGACAACACAATGAACTTAAACGTCTGTCCGCGATTCAGTACAAAGTACCTAAAAGAATTCAAGATAAGATTCCAAAAGCTATTGAGAGGATTGAGAAAGAGGAACGAGAGGCAATGCAAAAGGTCGTTCGTAAGTACCCGAACTATGACACGGGACCTATTAAAAATCCTTTCGACCGCCGTTATGGTGGAATGTTAACGCAACGTGAAATGAGAGCCACGGACTTTGAACCAACAAACTATGGAAACAAAAAAGGAAAAAAGGAATACTACTAGAAAAAAAGTTGCTATTCCTATGCACAAATTTTATTCAGCATTTTTGCGTAACGGCACTATCAAAATGGGTAAAGAAAGTGGCGATTGTACCCTGGGCGATTTCTATAATGAAATGATTAAGAACAAAAAGGAACCTACAAAAATGACTATTCCTAAATTGCTTTATAACTATGGTTGTCTGTACAAAACGATAGGAAATTTAGAGGACGATTTAAATGTTGTTTATGAGGCGTATAAAAGCACCCTCGAAGAATTAGGAAAGGAAAATCCAAATAATAAATTGTACATATTGCGTAGCAAACATTTTCAGAATAAAGATTAATTACATTAGTAATAATACTCTCTTACCTAGTCCGTAAGAGAACCTTTTAGGAACCCTCGTTTGTAGCCCATACATGCGGGGGTTCTGCTTTTTGTACGATTAATGTACGATTATTAAATTACGTTTTGTACGATTATTGTCCGTGAAAAATGCTTGTATTTCCTTGGTCCCTGGTCCTTGTTTCAATCGTACGCGTACGATTAATTANTTNGCCTGGACCATGGTNGCNTTAGCNGNNTANCANGANTTACAGATTGGTCCGTGAGANNNNTCGAANTCGCTGAATACGATTGTCATAGTAGTTTTNATTTCTTTGTGTTGTCCGCAGAACTTACATCTGTCCACGATACGATTATTTTCGTAAAGTGATTTGTCGTTCTCTTTGCCCGTTGCGTTATACCAAGCCATTTTGAAAAATTTTTTTTATAATATTTTTTGCCTTTCTATTTTGAAAGATAGTTTGANNNTTCNAGGTTTGTGAATCTTTTTGTTTGAGTTTTCCAAAATGTTACGGGTCCCTTTAAGTGTCTGAATGTTAGACTATAGAACGAGTAGAGCTACAATCTAAACTATTTAGGAAACATACGTTAAACGGATTTTAAGACACGCACAGACTCGTTTGGGACCCCTCTCGACTCTTTGGCTACGTTGGAGTCCCGACGCCGTTAGGCGTCGGATATATGCGTTTTGACGGAGTCAAAACTCAATTAACTCGCAAAAAATGTGTGTTAAAAATCCGCATAAAGACTCACTTTTTGAAAACGAAAGTAAGTTACAAATTAATTTTACGTTTGTTGTTATTGTTGATTTATTTAAACAATATTATTTTAGTTGTAGTGAGGTTGTAGTTATTTTTTTAATTTGATTGTCCTGGATTCAAAAGTTTGTTAACATCATCTTATAAATGAGAAAGGACAACGCTTTTTAATTGCCTCTCATTGTTACAAATTTAGAACATCTGATTTGTAATCAATAGGTCCGCGGTTCGAATCCGTGCGGGGGCACCATTAAAAACTAAACTAATCCTTACAATTCTCATTTATAGAAAGACAGAACGAGTCTGGAACGAAGAACAAACAGATGAAGAAAGTAGAACTTTTTGTAGTGAGTTTGTAGTGAGTCCACTTTCTTGACGGCGTAAGCGTTCAACGTTCGTTCTCAATGGTTTTAATTCTGTCCTTTCTAAAATAAATAAAACCAAAAAGGAAAATACTAATGAAACGTAAATTAACAGACGCGGTTATCCGTTCAATCAATCCACTAGACGAAAGAAAAATATATCCCGCTGATTATCCTGGTTTAGAATTATGGGTTAATCCTGGCGGAACAAAAACCTGGTACAAACAATATCGAGTTAAGGGCAAAAAGATTCCCGATAGGTTTAGACTTGGTAACTATCCACAAATAACAATTAGGGACGCTGAATTAAGAGCAAAGAAAATAGATAATGATTTGTTTTTAGGTAAGGACCCGAAAGAAAAAGAAGTTACTGAAATAGAAAAACTTACCCTGGGCGACGCTATAAATAAATTCTATGAGGAAGAGTTTAACGAGAGTAGCCCCTACTATTCCAAAGCAACAATAAAAGGTTTCCGTGCCATGATGAAATGTTGGATATTTCGTAAGTCTAGCGACGGGGATATTATGCAAAGATTATCCGTGGTCAAAGATTTGCAGTACACGAAACTTTGTAAAATTAAAAACAAAGACGTAGAAATATTACATAAGACTATTAGCAAAAGAGCCCCTTATGTTGCCAATAGAACAATCCAATATTTGAGAATGTTTTGGAATACGTTTGTTAAATCAAAAGACAATCCATTTAAATTAGAGGCAAGAAAACTAAATACTGAAAAAGAATATTTAGATTTTTTAAACCCTACTGAATTAAAAAGGGTTTATGCAATAGCTTTTAGAAAGGACAAAATAACGGGAAGATTTTTAACATCTCATTATAAAAAATATGGATTGTCCGTTGTTGCATGTGCCGAGATTAGTTTGATGTTAACCACGGGTCGAAGAACTAGAGGCGAGGTTGGTTCGTTACAATGGAAGAANTATTTGTCGGGTTATAAACCTAGTTTCAAATATGAGAAAACAAAGACGTCTAAAAAAACAAAGGTTGTTCAATTTAGAATAGGTAAAAATGCAGTTGAGGTATTGCAAACAATACAACGTGATAAGTTTAATAATCCTAAATCTAAATTCTTTTTTGAACCTAATGATATTCGTAACGGATATATCTTTCCGTCTAAAGATTATGGAAAGAAAATAGGTAAAAATAAAAAAGGAAAAACACCCTATCTTGTTGATGTAAGAAAAACCTGGAAGAAATTATTGTTACTTGCGGGAGTAGAACGTTGGTTAAAACTTTATTCAACACGTCATACTTTTGCGTCTAATCATTATATCCAAAACAAAGATGTGAAAGGTGGTGCTAATGCTCTCGGGGTTACGGTTTCCGTGTTTAATAAATACTCGAAAATTTTAGAGGACCAAGTTGTTGAGGGTATCGACGCGATTGAGTTTGAACAAGAGGAACAGACAGACTTAATCAAAGAAGTTAAATAATTGTCCGTGGTCCTTGGTTAATGTATAAGGGTTATCGGACTATTACTAATGGACTACAAAACAATTTTAAAAGAATTAATACGAGAACGAAAAAAATATAAAAACGTTTATAAATTTTTATCTCGTATTAAACCCCAGGAACAAAAGGTTATATCTGCACTAAAGATATTTGACCCCGAACATAGAACACAAAGACAAAAGGATAACGACGCCTGGAAATGGGTTTGTTATTATAAGATGTGCGAGTTACTTGCTAAAGATGACAACAAAGATAAATCCATGAATGAAGTTGCAATAAACTTTTGTAAGAGCAAAGAATATATTCGTTGGTCCACACAACAAGGTGTTGGAACATCTGGCGACGTGTATGCCAAAGCTCGTATGTTTAGAGAACACTATACGTTCGTTAAAAAGAAAATGGATTTGGCGAGAAAAAATCTTAAAAAAAAGAAATAACCTAACGGCGTAAGCTAACGGCGTTTAATTCCTATTCTAGTATTTATTTCTATTCCCGAATATAGAATTGGAAATGAGAACAAAAAATTCAAACATTGATAAACCAATCTATGAGGGCAAAACTATTTCTGAAAGATTGGCGGACCGAGAAACTTACGAAATATTATTAGACGATTACATTGACGGAATAGATGTACAAGAGAATGAAAGTGTTACCGATTATTTAAAGCGTAAAGGGTTCAAAGGAATTCTTGATGATGATGTTATTTCAAAAAAAGTTGAGTCAGAAAAAAGAATAAGACTTGCGTCTGAAACACCCGAGGAAGAGGCGATTATGATGTTGGGTATTGAGGCAAGACAAATGCTTGATGAATATAACAAGGCAAAGAAAAAAGGTTACACAGGTTCGTTTAAAAATTTTTTAGATAAAGTTAACGTTGATGAACTAGACTCACGTATTAGATTTTTNAATAGCGGTGGTTCAGTTAAACCAAATGGCAAAGCAAAAGATAAGCCGTTCACAACAGCAATAGAACAAAAATATAAAATCCTATTATCGGGCGACGAAACCCTGGCAGAAGTTTTGCAAATGATAAAGGACAGACAACAATAAGAGTTACTTATGGGCAAACAATTAGAATTATTTCCAGAGTTAGATTTAGAAAGCAAAGAACCTATTCAATATGACCATGGTTCGGGACAATTTATAAATAAGTTTAGTGAGAAGAAAAAAGAAGTACCAACAAGAAAACCTAACGCCCTACCCCCTAAAACAAAAACAATTCAGAAATTTAAAGACGGGTCTAAACCAAAGTATCGAGAAGAAAACTTTAATGAAAGACTTGAACGTATGCACTATGAATATGATAACGGACCAAAGCCAAAGCATTATGACAATCCTTACATTGTAGATTCAGAAAATTTTAAAAAACCACCAAAGAAATTTGATAGTCAAGACAGCTCTACTTTCCCAAGTGATAGGTCCCAAAAACAAAAAATAAGTACCTGGGATTTGATTGTTGAAGACGCAAAAAACAATCCTGGTGCAATGAAAGAGATAAGACAGATACTAAAAGATAATTACAAAACTAATCCTAAATTGTTGACCGAAAAAGAATTAGCAATGATAGGACGAAGTAAAAAACAATTAAAAGAAACTATAAAAGGATTAACACCCGTTACACCTACACCAGTTGTTGAAATACCAAAACCAACAACACCACCATTTGATTTAAACAAATACATCAAAGAACAATCAGATTTAAGATTGAAACAAGAACAAGAGGCATACGAAAAAGAATATGGGAAAGGCGGAATACCCGAAATATTAAAACCACAATGACAATAGAAACTAAAAAAATTTATTATCGACCAAAAGAAATTGAGCAGTTGTTGGGAATAAAACAATCAACACTATCAAAACAACGACAAGGAAAATTCGGTCTGCCTTACGTTGTAGTGGGTAGAAACCCAAAATCTAATAGAGGCGGAATAATCTTATACGAAGTGTCAAAGGTCCATGACTACTTGGAACGTAAAGGACGTAGCACTTTGTAAAAAAACTAAAAGGAAAATACTAATGTCAGAAATAATATTNGATAGTAACACCACAAAGAAAACCTTACAGGACAATTCAAAGACAGACGGATTTTTAGAGTCTAAAGGTATTTCAGTTAATAAACCAACGGCGGGAGTTTATGTTAGATGTAAGCCAGGGTCTAAACTAGATGATTTTGTAATTGTAGAAATTGCTAGAATAGTTGACCCCGCTAACAACAAAGAAACTTTGTATATTCTTTATGGGAAAGACGACTTAACTCATAAAAAATTGTTACATACGTTTCGGAGTGTAAGAACACCCGCACAATTAATTCACTTTCAAGATAGTGGCGGTAATGAGCAGATATGGTGCTTGAAGTTACCAGGTAAGGGAAAGTCAGCAATGGTTACGCACACAACATCACTTACTTGCGTTAAAGCAATGTGTGAGGGTTGGCGTATGGTTTATTTTGAAAATTTATCAACGGGTTATGTTTGTGAAAAACCCGAAAGCCAAGACGCATTTGAAGACCATAAGTTTAGCGATTTCACACAATCACAATTAATTAACATGGCGTTCGGCGAGAATATTGTTAGGGACCTGGACCACGATATTGTCAAACAATTCAAAGGACAAAAGTTAAATGCGTAAAAGATATTCACTAATAAAATTATTAGACGGCGTTAGAACTATAAGTGATTTAACCCGTGCAATAGCTGAATTAACTTACTTAAAAAATCAATTACCCAATGACGCAAAAGTTTATTTTTCGTTTGAGGGTAGTTGTTTTGACTTGTGTTTTACCATTGTTCCAAAGGACAAAGACGACCGCAAATACTACAAAAGAATAGGATTTGAGTATGACTACAAAGACTAAAAAACCAAAAAGAAATGGGGAGTTTAAGGTCCTCGATAAACGAACAAAAGCCCTACTTAAAATAATAGAAATTCAAGAACGAATAATCAAAGCTAACAAAAGCGAAAACGATATTCTCTCAAAGTGTATTAAGAAAGCATACGACCGAGAAGATAATAACCAACAATGGGCGTATTGGTATCGTGCATGGTCCGAGTATCTTGAAAAAACAATTCAGAAAGCATTTAAGAAAGAGGATTGGTCGGTATTCAAAGTCTATTACAAAATTTTAAAATTACCAAAGATAAGAGCCCATTTTAAAAAATACGGGGCAGTAAAGGAAAACATATTTGAACTATGAGTTTTTTAAAATTTATAAAAAATAATTTTGATAGAGTCTTGGCGGTGGATAGTGAGTTTTGTTACGCGGACCATACAAAGACAATCCAAAGCCGTGTTGTATGTTTTGTTTATCAAGATGTATTTAACCCTAAAGATGTTTTTAAATATTGGACCGCGGATAAAAGATTCAATGACCCNCCTTTTGATTTTAGAAAGTGTTTATTAATTCCTTTCAATGCAGTAGCCGAGGGTCATAGTTGGTTACACTTGTTACAAGGTATGCCTAATAATATATGGGACACTTACGTTGAGAACGCCAGGTTATATAAAACATTTAGGTCGGGTAAGGGAGCCCTGGACCTATTAACCACCGCACAACATTATGGAATTACTGAAGTAATGACAAAAGAACATAAAACAGAAATGCGGAATATGATTATTAATAATGATACTTACGACGACGAACAAAGAGAACAGATACTAGATTATTGTTTAGATGACGTAGAACTAACGCGTAAAGTATTCATAGAACAAGTTTTAGATATTGAGAAAAAAAATAATTTAAAAACCGAGGAAGATTACAAAACAGAAATATCTCAAATAATGTTTAGAGGTGCCTCGCAGTTACACGTAGCAAAAATAGAAAAAGCGGGAATAGATGTTAATTATCCTAGAGTCAGAGATTTTAGAAACTATTGGGACAANGTTGAGTTACAAACAATCCANGAANTAGATAAAAAGATTAATGTACATGACGAAGACGGAACTGAAAGATACGAAAAATTTGTAGAGTTAGTTAAGCGTAATAAGTTATTTGGTAAATGGGAAAGAACATTTAAAACAAATAAATTAAGAACTGATAAAAAATATCTCGATAAAATAATTAAAAANTTTCCCGAACTATTAGACTTTCAAATATTNAAACAGATAAAACAATTAAAAGCATATACAAAGTTAAGCGTATTCAATCCTTGTGCAGACGGAAAGTTAAGATGTTCCTGGAATATGTTNGGTACTGAAACGGGTCGTTGTACNCCGTCAACNAATGCAAATATTTTTGGTGGTGCTAANTGGCAAAGNNGNTTGATTANACCTGGGNTTGGTTATGTNATGTNNTATCTTGATTANGAACAACAAGAGTTNGCNATNCANGGTTATNTNTCNGGNGATAANAAATTNATTGAGGCNTATAANNNTGGNGACGGNTANTTACAATCAGCNAANTGGTTANACCTTGNTCCNCGANTATGCAACAAANNANNCACACCCNGANGAAAGAGAAATNGTNAAAGTTTTATTNNTAGCNCAGGGATATGGNGCGGGNCCTGGNTANGTNNCNGGNCANNTNNNNTGNTCNNTNNTATACGCCNAACATNTATTGNGNATGTTTANAANATTATNTTCAACNTATAANGATTGGATNNNAAAAGTNTTAAAGAAAGGTTGCNATAACNNNNAANATNACAACGAACCTNGGTTGGCAAAGATATTCAAANGGAACATTTAAAATNAACAAAGANGGACAATTAAAATCAATNAGAAATACTTTGTTAAACTTNCCCGCNCAGGGCAATGGTTCTGATATTTTAAGNCAAGCNATNATNAAGTTACATGAGGCGGGNTNCGTNNTTAATGCNCCCGTACANGACGCNNTNTTNATTAGTATTCCAANAGGCAATNANNANAANGAAGTTAAGNTNGCACAAAGNATAATGGAANANTCNGCNGAGTTTGTNATTGGAANTAANATTAGAGTTGGTATTGAANANGTTGACCCNNACTTTAATGTTTCAGAAAAAGATAAAAAGATTTTTAATTTAATTTTTGATGAAATAAATAAATTTAAATACCTGGCCCAATCACGACAACAACCTACCCCAATGTTGTAGTACCTATGTATAGTATTATTAATAGTATTAATTATTTAAATTAGTAAGATGACCCCCAAAGACAAACGTTACAGTTATGACGGAGTACATTTTACAATGGGTCCAATATCTATAAATCAATTTGCAGAATTTTCTAAACACGGATTGGGAGCAATAAGATTATTCCAATGCATTAGAACATTACAAGGTTTGGTTTATGGAAGTAAAGGAACGCCAAGAGATTGGGTTAAGGTAGATAATAAAAATGCGTATAGGTGGTTTGGTTTATCTCAAT
>FUFK010040987.1_pt1 | contig 16341 bp, 15 predicted proteins | sample 1021851 | NCBI WGS metagenome assembly FUFK01 (sample SAMEA51879418, study PRJEB19060) | metagenome | reverse complement strand
AGGAAAGATAAGTGATACAGTTAAAAAAATATTGTCAGAAAAATTGGAAATTTCACAAGACAGAATAGAAGTTGACCCCACTGAAAATGAATATAATTTTGTAGGAAAAGGACAAGGTGCTTTGAATATAATTCGTGAGCTATGTCGTAGATCGATCCCTGTGGGTGGTGATGCTGGATATTTTTTCTATCAAACTAAATCAGGATTTAGATTTAAGGCAATAGATGAGTTAATTAAACAGCAACCGAAAACAAAAGTATTTTATACGGGTGCACTGAAATCTGACTTTGAAACACAAACTGAGGATAATGATAATAAGATAATGATGGAACCTGTATTTTCAAAAGATCAGGATGTTACAAAAGCACTCAAGTCGGGGACATATCGTAGTCGTAACTTCTTTTTTGATCCATATACATTCAGAGTGTCAGAAGTTGTATATGATTTATCAAAAAGTGGCGTGAAGGAAACTTTGGGAGATCCACCACCATTTGCAGCTGATGTTAAAAGTTTTACAAAAACAAATCATCATATATTAGATATTGGAAGTCTTGATAATAACCCATCAATAAAAATTAATAATGATCCAAATAAATGGCAGGCTAAGTCTGTGATGAGGTATAATTTACTTCATTCTCAAATATGCCACATTCAGATACCTTGTAATGTAGAATTGGAGGCAGGGGATGTTATAGACGTTGAGTTGGAATCTATTACTGATCAAAAAGAATTGGGTCAATTTGACGAAACACAAAGTGGTAAATATATAATACTACATTTATGTCATCATTTTGATGAAAAAAAATCTGTAACCTCACTCACTTTAGTGAGAGATACATACGGGAGAAGAAGATAATGGCAATAGAAACTTCAAATTTTTTTGGTGATACACAATTTTGGATAGGAAAGGTTGTATCTAAAAAAGCACAGAAACTTCAACTCTCTGGCAAGGGTTGGGGTTGGAGATATAAGGTTCGTATTTTTGGAACATATTCTGAAAATGATAATGTGCCTGATGAAGATGTACATAATGCATCTGTGATGTTTGGTGTAACTGATGGATCTGGGTTTGCAGGAAGACTAAAATCATGTAAGATTGCTCAATATGATATTGTATTTGGTGTTTATTTGGCACCAGATCAAAATTATCCTATTATTATGGGATTACTTTCACCTACGAAAGCATATAAAAAAACAGAACCTAAAAGTAAATTTAATGGTGGATCTGGGTTTAATGAAGAATTAGAAGCGACACAAAATGGAAAACAAGAGTTCTCTGAGCAAAATAATATTGAAACTGCAAAAGTAAATGCTAATAATNAAAATAATACAGGCTCTGGAAAAGGTTTAGAAGTAAACAAAAATAGAATAGATCAACAACTAGGAGCAGACACAAACTCACAACAGACAGGTATTTTTCCAAATCCTCCCGGATTTATAAACTTTGATTTTACGGGATTCACCCAAAATGATATACAAACGATGGTTGGTGAAGCAGAGAGCTTTACAAANAACATAAAAGATGATATAATTGATATTGGAGATAAAATTAAAGAAGAAGCACCATTAGAAGAATTAAAAGAAACAGCGGAAAGGTTGACTCCCGTTTTACAGGAAACTGCNGAAAATATAGGTGAGTCATCTGCATTTGAGCAAGCAGTTCAAACAATCACAGAATTAAAATTTGATCTATCAAGTTTGACAGATGGCACCTCAAAAGGATTGAAAGACTTCTAATAAATAAAGTATGGCTAACGAATTTTTACCAAAAGAGAGCGAAAGATTTGCATCTGTTTTTGAGGCATCACCCATCCCTGATGAGTTGTCACAAAATCAGATAAGTTATTTTTCTCAATTAATAAAAGATAATCCTGATGGATTTTCTAAAGAGATTGGGATTCTTAAGGAAAATTTTCCTAGTGACTTCGGTGATATTAATCCCTATGACCCTTCAGAGGTAGAGTCTCTTTCTGATATTTCATTCAATGACTACTTAAGAAGATCAAATTCTTACAGTAATATTTTAGCTGGTGATTTACCATCTTTGTCTGATACGTCAGGCACTATCATAGTTCTTCCAGATGGTGAATCCGACAAATTTATGGAAAAGGTCGATGCGAAGATGAAGAACTATTTTAATAAAATATCAAACGTGGAAGATTTCGCAACAAATCTCCCCGGTGAATTGAGAAAACTTACCAAATCAATCGGTGATGCTGCCTCTTCATTTATAGGTAGAATCTCCAATGCTCTACAAGATAGTTTGGTTAAGTTTATTGATGGTGGCATGGCAAAACTTGCTGGTCAGATTTTTAGTGCAAATCCTATTGCTTCAGTTGCATTAAAATTAGTTAAACAGTTTCAAGGCAACATGGTCGGCCCAGTTGGAAAACTGTTTAGTGGAATGGAGTGTTTAACATCTAAGGTTACATCAGCGATGGGTGGTGTTATAAGTGATATGCTTACTGGCATGACTAAGAATATGATTAATGCACCTGTCTGTGCTGCTCAACAGTTTATTGGTGCATTAACAAACAAGATAAGTGATGCTATTTCATCGTCTGTCACACCTGCACTTGCACCAATTTTAGATATACTTGGCCCAATTGGAGCGGCTTTTGATGTGAAGGGTGCTATTTTAGGTGGTATCGACTTCATGAAGAAGGCAGGTGATCTTTTCAAATGTGCCCCTCCCAAAAAACAAACATCCTCTTCAAAATATGTTATTGATGGTGGCCCTAAGAAAGATAAATCTCAAGAAGAAAGTCAAGGACTGTTNGATCAAGCAGTTAATGCAGCATCATCAGCGAGTTCTCTAGTCGATACAGCAAAAAGTTTTTTAGATGCTGGATTACCTTCAGGTCTTAATAAGTTTGAAGAAACATATGGTCAATGGTCAATATTTGGATCAAAAGTCGATGAAGCAGCAGATCATGGTATCGGTGGTGGTAACTGTTATACTGGTAATAACTTTAGTTGTGGCCCTGCTACGATAGATTTCTTCGGAGGTTCGGGTGAGGGTGCATCTGGAAGAGTGATATTAGGTAGTTTCATTTCTAAATTTGATAAAGATGATTTGTTTGGAACTTTGTCAAGAACTGCGAGCATTATGGGAGTAGAGATAACAAATCCCGGTAGAGGATATGCAGAAGGGCCTTTAATTTCATTTAATGATTCATGTAATCAAGGGTATGGTGCATTTGGTAAGGCAGTNGTGGATCAGAAACCATCATCACCAACTTATGGNCAAGTTATTGGAGTTATTGTGCTATCAGAGGGTGCTAACTATCCAACAGATGGTTTACCAGAACAAGATGCATTTATTGATACTGTTATAATAGAAGATCCCGGAAGAGGTTATGAAGATGCAACTATATCAGATGATATAAGACCAGTGGTTAGAAATGGTAGAATTGAAGCAATTGAGATAGTAGAACAGATTCCATATAAATCTCTACCAGAACTTAAAGTTTTATCTGATACTGGATTTGGTGCAGTGATACGTCCTATTATGTCACTCAAGAGAGAGGATAGGAGAACTGATCCAACACAATCGGGTATATTTAAAGTTGTTCAGTGTGTCGGAACTGTTTCAACGTCAGCACCGACAAGCACTTCCGATGCAAGCGACTCTGTTGTAAGGGAATCAGATACACTTACANCAACCACTACAACTGAAACTGTTGAACAAACAACACAAACAATAGAAACTACACAAACCACTACTCAAACCGATGTTTCCGACACCACTACACAAAGTCAAACTACAACAAGTACTACTACTCAAACTGGAACAACTTCTACANCAAGTCAACAANNGNCTGGACAGAGTTACACTCCTCCTAATAATAACAATTCTGGTGGTAGCGGGTCTTCGGGATCAGGTGGGGGTCAATCGTCAGGAGGAGGATATGGATACTAATGTCTGAATCACATGAAGCACGACAANTAGAAATTTTTGGTAGCAAGTTATTTTTTGAAACTAACGCTGTAGCACCTGATGGGCCCGGTAAAACTGCATATTTGATGTCATCACAAACAAGTGATCATGTAAAATATAATCAAAGTCTGCATGAAGGATCGGGGATGTCAAGGATCAATGCAGATAAAGTATTGCAGATAGAGTCAGGAGTAAAATGTGAAACTAATGAAAAATCTTTACCGATTACAGCACATAATGGTGATATATTTTTAAGTGCTTTGAATGGTAGAATTTTATTAGATGCAAGTGAGATAGTGTTGAGTGCGGATACTGTTGTCAAAATGACAGGATCAAGAATACAAATAGGATATAATCAAGGTGGAGCAACTGATCAGGTAGATATTAATGGTGCGAGAATACACATAAATCCCGGTTCAAAATGCACCTTGAAAAGTAAAGTGTTATATAATAATTCCTTTGCTGCATTTGCAAGTGCATATGTAGGATATAACAAATGGTACAATAGTCTCGTGAGGAAGTAATGTCGAACATACCAGATATAAGAGATCAATCTGAAGTTTTTGACGGTAACACCGTTTTTGAGAATGTTTTTATTCTTGATAAACTTGATTATGATTTTTCCAAATCAGGACACATAACAATTACAGATTTAACTGTAACAGGTATTGCAACTTTTGGAACCAGTTCTACCACGATTGATGGTGCGACTGATACAATTCAAGTTGGCACAGCATTGACTATTGGACATACTCAGGGATTACAGTTTCATACACAAAATTTACACTCAGAAGGATTTGAAGTAAATCAAGTCAACATATCTGGAATCGCTACAATTGGAAGTGATTTGTATTTGACGGGAGCATTGGTAGATACGAGCGGTGATACGGGAAATTCAGGACAACTTTTAGCATCAACTGGTTCAGGAACAAATTGGATAGATGCAAACACAACTAGTGTGCTAAACGCAGTGAATGTTGGTGTAAATCTTAATAGTGGTAATGCAAATCAATTTATATCTTTTTTTGGAGCAAATAGTGGTAATCAACCAAATCGTGTAGACGCAGCATTTACATACAATCCTTCAACAAACACGATGTCAGGTATCAATTATTCTGGCACATCAACTTTCAACAATGCCAACATCACCGGTGTTACGACTGTTGGAACTGCAATAACATTTGCCTCTGGTGCAAAAATATATGACGGTGATGGTAATTTTGGTTCTGTTGGACAGGTATTAACATCCGATGGTACCGATTTAAAATGGGATGCAAGCTCAAACTTACCTGCTGGATCATCAGCACAAATTGCGATAGGTTCTACTAATTTAGGATCACCTAGAATTCTTCTTTCAACAGGAACAGGAAGTCAGAAGGATGTAGTTTCAAGTTCTAATTTAACATATAATACATCTACAGAAGTTATTGAAGGTAAAATTTCAAGTCTCTCCAATCATGATACTGATGATTTAAGTGAGGGATCAACAAATCAATATTTTACAACTACTCGTGCACGTTCTGCAATCAGTGCTGGTGGAGATTTGGCATATAATTCATCAACTGGTGTGATGAGTGTCAATGTGCCATCTGCGTTTCAAACTGGTATGATTATATTATGGTCTGGTAGTGTTGCAAGTATCCCCTCTGGATTTGCACTTTGCAATGGTCAAACAGTAAATGGACATACAACACCTAACTTACTTGATAGATTTATTATATGTGCTGGTAATGGTTATGGAGTTGGACTAACTGGTGGTAGTTCTAACGCAATTCTAGTGCAACATAGTCACACGATTAATGATCACACTCATGGTGTAAACATAAACACCGATCAAGATACTCACTCTCATACATCTGAAATTAATGGATATAAAGTGGTGGCAACAGGGCCAAGAGGTTTTGGATTTATTGGTTTGGGAGGCCCCGGTGGATATCCCGGTGGATATCCAGACTTGAATGATGATGTTCATCACCATAATGTTAATGGTAATACTGGTAGTCCAAGTGATAGAGGAACTTCTCAAGAGGGAACTGGCCCAGCAGGTGGAAACTTACCCCCATACTATGCTCTATGCTATATTATGAAGGTTTAGGTTGACAAAAATTCCTATATATGTTATGATATAAAAAAAGGAGTCTCCTATGAACGATGCATCTGTGGTCAAAACGGTTGTAGATATATGTTCACGTTCTTTTACAATANTAAGTGATGAGGGAGATGTTCAAGTGGTTTANTGCCAAAATGTAGAAGAATTTATGGGTGTGTTTGAAGTGGTTAAGACGTTTATGGAAGAAGATATGATTATGTTTACAGACATTTCTGTTGTCCCACAAAGAGATAGAAAAATTAGAAAAAGAAAAAAACCAGATGAAAAAGTTTAATCAATTTTCGGAGGATGCAGACAAGGTAGCAGCACTTCGTGCTAGACAAAAGGCTGCTGTTGCCAAATATAAAACATCATCCACAAAATCCTCAACACCTAAAGAGTCTGAGTCTCAAGTTCATCATGGAGATATTGCTACTGATGATCTAAGACAGAAGAGAGCAGCAGTAAAACAGGCAGCAGCGAAAGCAGCAGCAAGAAAAGCAGANATCCGTTCTGAAATCCAAAGGCAGAAAGGCGATAAATAGATAGAAGACATACTTTGTAGATGAGCGATGCCACTTAATAAGTTAGAGAATTTCATAAAGAACACTGAGGGTAAGATTCTCTATGTAAATCCAAATGATCTTGATGCAACTGATGCGATCACGAATCAAGGTAATTCATTAGCACAACCTTTCAAAACAATCCAAAGGGCTTTATTGGAGTCTGCTAGATTTTCATATGTAGAAGGAAATAATAACGATATTATTGAGAAAACAACAATATTACTTTTTCCCGGAGAGCATATAGTTGATAATAGACCCGGTTTTGCAATCAAAAATGTTAGTAATACAGCGACAGCAGTATCCCCTGCAGGAGCAGAAACTGATGCTGCAGCAACACTTTCACTTACATTAACTTCAAATTTTGATTTAACACAGGAAGATAATCAATTATATAAGTTTAATAGTATCAATGGTGGTGTGATTGTTCCTCGTGGTACTTCTATCGTTGGACTTGATCTAAGAAAAACAAAGGTAAAACCAAAGTATGTTCCAAACCCAACTGATAGTGCAGTTGGAAATTCTGCAATTTTTAGAATTACAGGTACTTGTTATTTCTGGCAATTTTCCATATTTGATGGTGATGAGTCAGGAACAGTTTTTACCGATCCTGTTGATTTTAGTGCTACAAATAGATCTAAACCAACATTTTCTCATCATAAATTAACATGTTTTGAATATGCAGATGGTGTTAATATTGATACTAGATTTAATTTAACAGACTTAGCAATATATTATAGTAAATTATCAAATGCTTTCAACTCTGTTTCTAGATTTATTGATCAGGTTGATAGATTCCCTGCAAACCCATTAGGATTTGCTCCACAACGACCAGAATTTGAAATTGTTGGTGCGTTTGCTTCAGATCCTATTACAATTTCTTCATTATCTTCAGGTGCAACCACACCTAGCACTGTTGTTACTGTAACGACTGCGACTGCACATGGATTGACTACAAATACTCCAATAAAAATTAAAGGTGTATCACCAGATGCTGCCCGTGATTATAATATTTCAACTAAAGTTCAAAATGTAATTAGTGAGACTGTATTCACATATCTTCTCCCATTTGTTGATACTGATTTACCCGCGAATCCAAATACATCTAACGCAACTGTAACGATTGAAACTGATACAGTATCCGGTGCATCACCATATATCTTCAATATATCATTAAGATCAGTATATGGTATGAATGGTATGCTTGCTGATGGTAACAAAGCAACTGGTTTTAAATCAATGGTTGTTGCTCAGTTTACTGCGATTTCACTACAGAAAGACGATAGAGCATTTGTTAAGTATAATCCATCATCAAGATCCTACACCAGTATTGGTGTTAATAAAGTAACTGGTGCTCAGTTAGCCTCTGGTTCTTCATCAAAAGATGCTGCAACAGTATACCATTTAGATTCTAATGCAGTTTACCGAAAAGGTTTTGAAACAACTCACATCAAACTAACAAATGATGCAGTTATGCAGATTGTATCTGTATTTGCGATTGGATTTAATAAACATTTTAATGCAGAGACAGGTGCTGATGCTTCAGTTACTAACTCTAACTCTAACTTTGGACAATTTGCGATTGCATCCGATGGATTTAAGAAGGAAGCATTTTCAAAGGATAATGCTGCATATGTAACGAATGTCATAACACCTAAAGCAATAACATCTACATCAACAAATATTGATTGGCAGAGAATAGATGTTGGTTTAACTACATCTGTTGGTATTTCCAGTCATTTGTATTTGTTTGGATTTAATACAAAAGATAATGTTCCACCTGTTGTAATACAAGGATATCGTGTTGGTGCAAAAACAGATGATAAAATATTCGTTGATTTCTCCATTGCAGGAGTTACAGGATATGGCACGAGTGAAGCAAGTCCACTCTTGGTTGATAATCTGATTGCAAATTCTGGTACAACAGCAGCATTAGGAGATACAAGCAGTATTAAATTATTCGGTGTAAGTGCGGGCCCAACTAACAATATATTGACACTTGGAACTCATACATTATTGACAGGTGAGAAAATACGAGTCTTAAGTGACACAGGTGATCTACCAGAAAATTTAGTAGAGAATACAGTTTACTTTGCAATAAGACACTCTGGAACTGAGATCAAGATCGCATCATCAAAAACAAATGCAGAATTAGGAACTGCGATTACGATCTATGGTGGTAGCAAACTGAAGATTGAAAGTCGTGTATCTGATAAGTCATCAGGAGATATTGGATCTCCTATTCAATTTGATGCTGGAAATTCAAACTGGTTCATACATGCAAACAATAATAATCAAATTTATACTGCATTATCTCAATTAGGTGTAGGAGAACTTGGTGCAAATACACCGGTGTCATTTATCAAGAGAGTCCCTGATGAAAGATCACTTGATGAGAAAATTTATAAGTTACGAGTTGTAGTACCAAAAGAGAGTGATAATGCTAAAAATCCAGAGGAAGGATTTATTATTCAAGAGTCTAGTTCCACTGGTGTAAGAGCTGCTTCCGACTTTACTGCTGTAACAATCTCACAGAGTGATTCCGATTTTGATAGAAACCCAAGATTCATAAGCACATGTTCACGAGTTGCTAATACAGTTACTGTGATTGCAGACGTACCTCACGATCTTAAAATTGGTGAAAGAATATTCGTTAAAAATGTAACTGATAGCACTGGAACCACTTCGGGAGTATTCAATAAGGGATACAATGGATCATTCCTTGTTTCTGGAATTGTAGACGATAAGACATTCACATATCCTACAACAGATACTGATGGTGTTACACATACTATTGGTAACTTTACAAATAATATATCGAATCGTGTTACAACACTTCCAAGATTTGAAAGGAACAACTTACAAAGTAACTATTACATCTATCGAAATGAGACTATCAATGAATATATTAAAGATGTTCAAGATGGTGTCTATCATTTATTTGTATTACACGCAGATAATCCGATTACGACTGAATTTACGGGTCTTAAGTATGGTCAAAACGTCGTTGACTTATACCCACAGTTAGATCGAGATAATAATCATTCAAACCCACCAGCATCTGCATCTTTTGCAAAAAGAGATCCTCTTGGTGACGTATCAACAAATGATCAGAGAAAGAGTATTACAAGAGAATCAACAGATAAAGTTCTAAAAGATTTCGGATACGGTAAAATTATTAGTGGATCTGTCAGAGATAATACTGCTGGCATCACAACTATTACATTTGATAGACCTCATGGTTTTGGTCAGGTCAAGAGTATTGCTACAATCGTAAGTGGATCAGGTTTAACAAACGGAGTTTACCATAATGTCAAGTTGTTCAACACAGGCACAACTACATGGGATGGTGCGACAGCAAAAGTAACAGTATCAAGTAACGCAGTATCAGCTGTAGAGATAATTGAAGGTGGTTCTGGATACACAGGTGCAGAAACATTAGATATTGATAATTCGTTTACAGGTGGAACCGGTGCAAAAGTAACAATAGTAACTTCTGGTATCTCAACAAATATAGGTGATGTCATACAAATAACTGGTATTGGTACTGCAACTGATTCAATTCATCGTATTCGTTCACTTGAATCAAAAACACAGGTTTCTGTTGCTATCACTGCTGGAGATCCTACGATATTTGCAGGTCAGTTTGCAATAAACCAAGGCCCATCTGCAGCAATCACAGGAACACCCGCATTTGATGCCACAGTTGGTATTACTACATTTACATTTACCTCTGGACATGGATTGATCGTTGGAAACCAGTTTAGAGTTTTAGATACAAGTAATCAGAATATTGGTAATTTCTTTGTTAAAAATGTTGTAAATCCAACATCATTCTCAGCGGAGACAAAGGTTCAATTAACAAACCCTGCTCACGTTCTTCGTGATGGAATGACTGCTGCAACACCGGCATCAGATAAAGAAAATGAAAATATTGGTTCTAGAGGACTATCATTCTTTGATGGAGAAACATTTACTCTTGGTGCAAATGTCACGACAGGAACAACTGTACAGGTTACACTACCAAATGTAGGTGTTGGAACAACTGCTAGATTTGATTTAGGTTCATATATTCAGATCGGAAATGAAATATTACGAGTTGTTGATGCAAACGTAACTGGTACAGGTAATAATGAACTTAATGTTCTTCGTGGTTCTTTAGGAACAATTCAAGAAGATCATACAGCAGGTGAAATGGTTAGAAAAGTTAAACCATTACCAATAGAATTTAGAAGACCATCTATCATTCGTGCATCAGGTCATACGTTTGAGTATCTTGGATACGGCCCCGGTAACTATTCAACCGCACTTCCACAGGTACAGGTCAGAACACTCACAGAAAGAGAAGAGTTCTTAACACAGTCACAGGAGAGATCATGTGGTACTGTTGTTTACACAGGTATGAATAACAGAGGTGACTTCTTTATTGGTAATAAGAGAGTTAGTTCTGCAACTGGTCAGGAGAGAACATTCGATGCTCCAATACCAACAGTCACAGGTGAAGATCCATCAAGATTNTCAGTTATATTTGATGAAGTAATTATTAAAGAAAGACTTGTCGTTGAAGGTGGTAAGTCGAGAACAATTCTTACACAGTTTGATGGCCCAGTTACATTTAATGAAGTTGTTAAATTGAACAAGGATGTGACATTCAACGGTGAAATGAAGTTGAATAGCACTCTTGAGATAACAAATGATTTAAATTCTCATACTAAGGACACTGGTTCGATTGTGACTGATGGTGGTGTTGGTATCGAGAAAAATCTTAATGTTGGAGAAGACTTCACAGTTGGTGGTGGAACTACACTTACTAATTTAAATGTTACTGGATTATCTACGTTCATAGGTGCAGTTGACTTTGTTGATGGTGTAGAAATTGCCAAGTTTAAAGTTGGTGTTACCACCGATAATATGCTTGGAACTACCTCTGGCAACATTATTATTGATTCTGAGGGTGGAACCACAACAGTACAGGATACGTTAGTTGTAAGTGGTGATTTCAGTGCAAATGGTGCAACTCTTGGTAATATTAAGATTGGTGTTACTAATGATAATCAAATTGACACCACATCAGGTGCTTTAACACTTACTTCTGTTCCCGGAACTTCTGTTCTTGTTAATAATCCTCTTACTGTTACTGGAATATTAACTGCAAATAATGGTGCAACTATTGACAACTTAACAATAAGTTCTTCTGGTGGAACAACTAATTTAAATACAAAATCCGGAACATTAACTATTGATGCTGTAGGTAATAATGTTATTATACCATCTGGTACAACATTAACATTTGAAGATGGTACATTTAATCAGTTAACGGGTAATGCTATTAGTCTTTTAGGAAGTCCGGGAACTGTAAGCACTAATAGTGGTGGTATATTCAATAATATTCGAGTTGGTATTGCCACAGCAAACATGGTTTGTAGTTCAAGTGGTAATATTATTATTGATTCCACAAGTGGAACAACTCAAATCAATGATGACCTAACTGTTTCTGGAAACTTAGATGTAAATGGCACTGGCACACATGAATTAGCAGGCCCTCTTTCAGTTAGTGGTGTAATTCAAGCAATCAATAGTGATGTGATCGCATTTAGTTCATCCGACTTTAACATTAAAAGAGAATCTAGTTAAAATNGATAGAGCAGTTGAAAGAGTTAACAAACTAAGTGGTTACACATTTGATTGGAAATCTGATGCTGGATTGAGTGGTGAATCATATGATCACCTTAAGGGTCAATCAGATATTGGTGTTATCGCACAAGAGGTAGAAGCAATTGGACTTGTAGGTCTAACAACAACCAGACCTGATGGAATCAAAGCAGTTCGATATGATAGATTAGTTCCTGTCCTTATTCAAGCAATCAAGGAATTAGACGCAAGAGTAAAATCTCTAGGAGGTTAAATGGCACTACAAGGATCAGGAGAAATATCACTCGGAGATATAGGCAATGAATTTGGTTATACTCATGGAGCTGAAACCAGATTAGGTTCTTATCGAACTACTAACGGACAAGGTAATTTCCCTGTTACTTTTGGCACGTTGACATTTAATTCAATAGATGCACAAAGTGGAGGTTCAGTTCCAACATCAGGACAAATTAAATTATCAGATTTTTATAGCACTAAACTTCAGCAGATTGTTAATTTTTATGGTTCTGGTAAAGGTGGTACCAGATTAGTGGCAAAAGATAGGTATAATGCGAATGGATCTGGTGATGTAAGTGTTGTAGGTAATTATAGAACAAGACCTAATAATTCATCACAAACAAAAGTTCACATTCATGTCAATCAAACAATAGGATCAGAGAAAACAAGAGTTGAACATTGTGCATTGAGAACTGGAAACTGGGATTCATCAACAACATTACAGGTTGATGTAGGTGGTTCGGGTAGAATCGGTGGTGCTGGTGGCGATGGTGGCGATGGTGGTAATCCATATGCAAATTCTAATAGTAATGGTGGTTCTGGCACATCGGGACTAGGTGTTGAATATACACCTACAACAGTTAATGTTGCATCGGGTGGTGTCATCACAGCAGGATTCGGAGGTGGTGGTGCTGGCGGTGGTGCGTACGATACAGATAAAGAAGGATCAAGAACTGCCTCTGGTGGAGGTGGTGGCGGTGGTGCAGGTATTCCAGCAGGTGCAGGTGGTTTAGGAGGTACTAACGGAGGTGTAAATGGATTAAACGGAAACGCAGGTAGTGTAAGTGAAGGTGGACTTGGTGGCTCTAACGCTAGTAATGATGGAGAAGCAGTCTCTGGAGAAGGTGGTGATGGTGGTGAGGCATCACAGGCAGCACAGGAAGGAGTTACTGGAACTGGTGGAGAAGGGTCAACTTATGGTGGAGGAGATCCGGGTTCAGCTGGTGCAGCGATAAGAAAATCTCAGTCAAGTTTTACAGTCAATGTCAACATTGCAAGTAGTGGGTCTGTAAATGGTGTACAAAACGCAACGACTGTGCTATAATTAAACTACTAGATTTTATTATATGGCATTTGAGACTGATTTAATAAGAAGATATAGTGGTGCTTTCTCAAAAGAAGATTGTTCGAGAATAATAGAGGGAATACATTTCTTTGAACAAAATCATTTGCTTTACTATGATAAAGAGAAATTAGCAAGAGAAGATCATAAGACAGTTAACATCACTCATGAATATGATTTTTCTGCTTCAAGTAGACTTGCAGAAGAAATTTTTCCTAAACTTAAACCTTGTGTAGATGAGTATCTACAGGCATTTGGAGTATTAGGTTTACGAAAATTTTTATTGCATGATATAAAGTTAAAGGAGATACCAGCTGGTGGAGGATTTCATGCGTGGCACTATGAGAATGGTGCATTGGAAGTATCACGCAGACAGTTTGTTGTTCAAGTTTATTTGAATGATGATTTTGATGGAGGAGAGACAGAATTTTTATATCAACAGAGAAGAGAGGAAGCGGTGGCAGGAGATGTTTTGATTTTTCCTGCTTCATTCACACATACACATAGAGGTAATCCACCTCTAGGTGGTACTAAATATATCGCAACATCATGGGGGGTGATTCAAGGTGAAAATAATTTTTAAAATCGTTAGATATGATGAGGAAGCACAGTCCATATCAGTCAAATTTTGTTATGAAAAATCAAGAAAACCAATAGATGAATATAGATCATATGCGATNGATTTAAAAAATCTTGANACCTATGATTACTTTACTTTTTCGGACAGTTTAATNAGACAGTATGGNTTAAGATTNGTTGAGNANCAAGAAGATAANTTAGATACAATTACAGAAAATATACCAACAAAAATAGATGATAAATTTGAAGTACGAGATTTGGTTGATAAGGTTGTTGAGGGTAAATATATTAGNAGAAAAAGATTTCCATTAAAGATGAGGAGAATTGAATTATGACTTACAAAAGATTTTTTAAACAATGTGAGGAGTTTTCTATTTGTGGTGTTATTGGGGATAGGGCAGAAGCTGGTATAGAGGGTGCAGAAAATACCACTCTATATCATGTCATAATAAAAGGTAAGGGAATATTATGTAGACCCCTTGAGACAGATTATATTGAAGCAGATGCAGATGGTAATAATTTTGTTGATGAGAAAGCATTTATGGGAGATTATAGACTCTACATTTCAGAAAAACCATTTCATATGTATGGATTTAATCCACTTATAGTCGGTCAAGATTGGGATGGTAGGTTAGTCAAAGAATCTTTTTTTGGAGATTCAAAAAGTTATCTAATTTGTTTTAATGGAAGTCCAGTTGTAAATGGAATTGAAATGCAAAGAATGGATTATGCTCTACTTCAACCAAAAGAATATAAAGTTGAAATAAATGATGGAGTTCTTGGTATGTTTACTAAGAAAAATTTTGTATGATAAAAGTATATGATGATTTCTTTTCGGAAGATACGAGAAAAGAAATATGGGATTTGTTATTAAGACCTAAATGGATTCCTGATGGAGGTGATTCTAATAATTGGTTTTGGCACATGAATAACTTAGAGAGTGAAGAATATTTTAGTAAATATTTGTACGAGATTATATGTGATAAGTTGAATATAAATTACAAGATAGGTAGGATATATGCTAACGGACAGAGTGCAGGCCAATGCGGTAATCCACATACTGATGATGGCGATTTTACTTTTTTATATTATCCAAATCCACAATGGGAATTAGGTTGGCAAGGTCATCTAATTTTTTCAGAGGATGGAAGTGAACCTACGAGAATAGTAGGATATAAATCAAATCGTGCTGTAATGTTTCCGTCTCAAATTATTCACTATGCAGATGCACCACATAGATACTATACTGGATTTAGAGTCTCACTAGCATACAAGTTTGATGTGTGTACCAGTAGAACAATTAATTACTCTAATACCTTTTTAAAAGAATAATGAAAATTAATCGTGATGAGTTAATTTTATTAAGAGGAATCTTGTACACAAAGAGGATGTATAAGGGTATGAAACATATACCACATGGTGCTGTCGTGTGGGAGAATTGGATGGAAGAGAGTTTACATAAAGTAAACAATTATATTCAAGAAAATTATCCTGATACACCTGATTGGAAATGACAGAACAAATACAGGCAGACGCATACGAGACACCATTTCCCCATTTAATCCTTCATAATTTTTATAATGATGAGGAACTTAATCTTATATGGGAGGAACTTGATTTTTATACGAAACCTGATAAGTTATTAGATGCAAAGGAATATCTGGGAGTTGTTGATAAAACAAATGCTAAAGCACTACACCTTGATGTAGTTTATCCAAAAAAATTTAGGAAGTTATCAAATATTCTAACAGTTAATCGAAAAATATTTGAACCACAGGTAATAGAACCATTTTCTAAATTGCATGATTGTTGTTTACATTCTATGGAAGCAAATTACGATCATACGAAAGTAAGATACTATCATGATGGTGATTTCTATGAGCCTCACACAGATAATTTTTTTGATTTTCTTGCTTTTTCCTACTTCTATCGTGAACCAAAAAGATTTGAGGGGGGTGAATTATTCTTCCCTAAATATAATTACTCGTTTACTTGCAATAACAACTCTATAATCATAATGCCAGCATGGGTTGAGCATGGAGTGACTAAGGTTAGTATTAAAGATTCAGATTACTATGATGGATTTGGGAGATATGCCATTACGAGTTTCTTTGGTAACAAAGAACCTGAATAAATAACTAAAAATGTATTGATAAATGCCTAATATAAGAAAGACATT
>FUFK010718417.1_pt1 | contig 16351 bp, 8 predicted proteins | sample 1021851 | NCBI WGS metagenome assembly FUFK01 (sample SAMEA51879418, study PRJEB19060) | metagenome | reverse complement strand
CCCCGCCTACACCATCCCCGCCACCATCACCTCGCAGGTTGACGCTAAGTACGCGGACCCGGCAAACTCCAAGAGCCAGGTCTACGCCGCATCAGGCGGTGGCTCCTCCGCACTGCTCATCGACGGCGTCATCGTAGCTGTAGCAGGCGGCGGTGGCGGTGCGGGCATGACCACCTCCGGCGTGTCCTACGCAGACCCCTGGTACTCCAACTTCAACGGTCAGATCGACGCCGGTGTGGCGCCCCTCGGCTCGGACGCATCCCCGCAGTTCGACGCGGCGGGTAGCGCCTCCGCGGCGGCAGGTTCCAACGGCACCTCCGGCTACGAAGTCTACAACGCTGAACGCTCTAAAGTCCTGACTTATAACTCCGGTTTCGGTGGCGCAGCGGGCGTTGGCGGTGCCGGTGGCGCGGCGGGCACCCTGCCGGCAAGCGGCCCCATCATTGGCTTTGAAACCACCAACAACCAGGTGCTGTTCAGCCAGTTTGTTGCCGGTAACGCGGGCACGAGTGGCTTCGCGGGCAACGGCGGCGATGGTGCGGGCGCGTACTCCTACCAGCTGGATGAGAACCCCGCCAGCGTGCACGAGAAGGGCACCTACGAGGACCGCAGCTGGGACCTGGACGTCTACAACGACGAGGGCGCGTACGCGCAGAACTTCAACGGCTACCAGTCCGTGGTGTCCGGCGGTGGCGGCGCAGGCTACGGTGGTGGCGGTTCCGGTGCGGCACAGTCTGTCTCCTCGATTGTGCTGACCCAGAAGTGGCTGAACAGCCCGACCGGCGTGCGTCAGGGCATCGGCTACACGATGCAGGGCGGCGCCGGTGGCGCGGGCGGCTCGTACATTGCACCGTCCGTGACTGATGGCTCCATCGTTTCGGCTGAGAACGCGCCGCAGTGGATGCGCGAGCGCGGTAACGGTTCGGTGACGGTAACTTTCTGCGAGGCGGCTGCCTAACCGTCCTGGTTGCTCTTGCCAATTCGCGGGTGGAGGCAGCTATGCCTTCCGGAAGCGACATCAGGGTGCCGCCCCGGGCGCTCTCCGCAGCGAAGCGAGGAAGAGCGGAGCGTCCGGGTGCGGCGGGTGCCCCTGCAGGAGCGGAGGAAGTGCATGGCTTGCCGACCCACCGGGTGAAGAAAACCATAGAGATAGAAGAGTCCCCCACACGAGGTAATCGTGCGGGGGACTCTTTGCTGTTCACAGCGCAAGCTGAGGCGGGAACCTACCGCGGACAGGCGGTGTCGTCCGTAGCGACATCAGGGTGCCCGAGCTCTGCGAGGGCGGGTGCCCCTGTAGGAGCGAGGACGACACCGCCATCCGCAAGCTCAAAATCTAACGCTTGATAGCGTCCAGCGCCTCACGCTGAGCCTTCGCAATGCGCTTCTCAGACACCGTGTATGCGGTACCAAGCTCCTGGGCGAAGAAGCTGACGCGCAGCTCCTCAATCATCCAGTTCACGCGGCGGAGCGCATCCGGCACCATGGTGCCTGCCGGTAGCGACTTGACCGCGTTATCGTAGGAGTCTTCCAGATCCTGCACGGTAAGCATGAGCTGGTTGTCGCGGTGCAGGTTCGGTCCGAGCTTCGTCAGGCGCACCTGGGCGGCCTTGAGGTAGCGCGGGATGTGAACCAGCTGGTCGTAGCCGGTTTTCGCCACGAATCCGGGGTAAACGAGGTTCTCCATCTGTGCCTTCACATCGGAGACGGCGTGCATGGTCGTCAGCGAGGTTGCCTTCTTGATTGCCTTCTTCAGCGCGGTGGCTTCGGAGAGGATTTCGGCGACGAGTTTGGTGACGTCGAAGACCGTTTCGATGAGTTCGGCGCGCACGTGCTCGTAGAGTTCGCTGTATTCGGCGTGCGTGAAGATGGGCGTGTGCGGCACGAGGTGGTCGAGTGCCGCGACGGTGCAGTCGCGGATGAGCTCGTCGATGGAGCCGTGCGGGTTCTGCGTGAAGACGATTTTCTCCTTGTGGGAGAGGTGTTCGCTCACGTAGCGCACGGGCGAGGGTACCTGCAGCTGGAGCAGGCGGATGATGCCGCGGCGCTGCGCGTGCAGCTGCTCGGCCTCGGTGGGGAAGATGCGCAGGCCTACGCTGGTTTCTTCGTCGACGAGGGCGGGGTAGCCGTTGACCGCCTGGGTCGCGATGACACGCTGTACCTTGCGGGGGATCTCTCCGTTGGGGAACATGTCGGCGGGGAATTCGGTGAGGCCGCTGATTTCGCGTACTCCGCCGGATGCATCCGCGTTGGCAGAGGCACCCGGGTTCTTCGCGCCCTTCTTAGCAGAAGCCGCGGAGCTACCCGAGCCGCCCGAGTTGCCAGAATCGCCCTGCGCGAGCGCAACCATCTTCGCCATGGCCTCGTCGGATGCGCCGAGCGAGTCGGCGAGGGCGCTGCGAATCTCCTTGTGCAGCTGCTGCTGCAGGGCTCGCAGGTCCTTGCCCTCGCCCAGGATCTTGTTGCGGGCGTTGCGCACCTGGAAGCCCATTTTCAGGTGCTCGGGCACGGCGTCCCAGTTGAAGGCTTCGGGCTCGACGACCACACCGCGCAGGCGGCGTAATACGAGGGCGAGGGAGGGGATGAGCTCGTCGGTTGCGGGGGAGTAGTCCTCTTCCAGGGCGGCGCAGGCGGCGCGTGCTACGTCGGGTGCGGGCACGAAGTTGCGGCGAATCGCCTTGGGGAGGGACTTGATGAGCGCGGTGACGAGTTCGTGGCGCAGGCCGGGGATCTGCCAGCGGAACGGTTCGGGGTTCAGCTGGTTGAGGAAGAGAATCGGTACCTGGACTGCTACGCCGTCGCGCTTGGCGGCGTCGGTGCGGGCGCCTCCGATGCCGGCGGTGGGGGCGTATTCGTAGCGCAGGTCGAGGGTCAGTTCGCCGCTGTCGGTGCGCTGCACCCACTGGCGNGGGAACTGGGAGTCGTCGTAGTCGGCGGCTTCCTCGTTGATGAGCTTTTCGGGGTTGAAGTCCAGGTAGTTGTCGTCTTCGAGACGTGCCTGCTTCCACCACTTGTCGAAGGCGCGCACGTCGGTCACGTGGGCGGGGATGCGTGCGTCGTAGAAGGCGAAGAGTACGGAGTCGTCTACGCGCAGGTCGCGGCGGCGTAGGCGTGCTTCGAGTTCTTCGACTTCGGCGAGGGCGCGCTGGTTGCGCAGGTAGAACTTGTGCTGGGTGTGCCATTGACCTTCGACGAGGGCGGACTGAATGAAGATTTCGCGGGCTGCGGCGGTGTCCACGCGGGCGTACTGCACGGGGCGGTCGGCGTAGATGGTCAGGCCGAAGAGCGTGCCCTTGGCGTAGGCGACTGCCGCGCCGGAGCTGAGCGACCAGTGCGGTTCGGAGTATTGCACGCTGATGAGGTGCTTGCCGACCTCTTCGATCCACTGCGGGTCGATGGAGGCGTTGGTGCGCGCCCACAGGCGGGAGGTTTCGACGAGTTCGGCGGAGAGCACCCAGTCGGGGCTCTTCTTGAACAGACCGGAGCCGGGGAAGATCGCGAACTTGGTGCCGCGTGCGCCGAGGTATTCGCGGGGGCCGCGGGTGCGTCCCTTGGAGTCCTTTTCGCGTTCTTCCTTGACTCCCACGTGCGAGAGCAGGCCGGAGAGCAGGCTCTTGTGGATGTCGACCTCGTGGGCGGAGGCGTTGATGTCGCGTCCGCCGCTGGCGTGAATATTGGCGGTGCGGCCCATTTCGCGCAGCTGGGCGAAGAGGTCCTGCCATTCGCGGATGCGCAGGTAGTTGATGTATTCGCGGTGGCACATTTTGCGCAGCTGCGAGGAGGACAGCGCCGCCTGCTGCTCGTTGATGTAGTCCCAGAGCAGCAGGAAGGATGAGAAATCGGAGGTGTCGTCGACGAAGCGGGCGTGCATGGCGTCGGCTTCTGCGCGCACGTCGGCGGGGCGTTCGCGCGGGTCCTGGATGGTCAGGGCGGCGGCGAGCACCATCATTTCCTTGGCGCAGCCGCGGCGGCCGCCTTCGATGATCATGCGGGCCAGGCGCGGGTCCACGGGGAATGCCGCCATGGCTCGGCCGATGGCGGTGAGGGTTGCGCTATTGCCGCGGCCCTTGCGGGGCTGGCGGGGGCGTTCGGTGAGCGCGCCAAGTTCGCGCAGTAGGTTCACGCCGTCGTTGATGGCGCGAGATGCGGGCGGCTGCACGAACGGGAAGCGGGAGATGTCGCCGGGCTCGCGGACCACGCCGATTGCAATCATCTGCAGGATGACGGCTGCGAGGTTGGTGCGCAGAATTTCGGGGTCGGTGAACTCGGGGCGCGAGTTGAAGTCTTCCTCGGAGTAGAGGCGGATTGCGATGCCGTCGCTGACGCGGCCGCATCGACCGGAGCGCTGGTTGGCGCTTGCCTGCGAGATGCGTTCGATGGGCAGGCGCTGAACCTTGGTGCGTGCCGAGTAGCGGGAGATGCGTGCGGTGCCGGTATCGATGACGTACTTGATGCCGGGTACGGTCAGCGAGGTTTCGGCAACGTTCGTGGCGAGCACGATGCGCGGGCGCGATCCGGGGGAGAATACGCGGTGCTGTTCGGCGAGCGAGAGGCGCGCGTACAGGGGTAGCACTTCGTAGTTCAGGCGCGGTGACTTGAGAACCATTGCCTCGATGGCGTCCTTGGCGTCGCGGATTTCGCGTTCGCCAGAGAAGAAGATGAGGATGTCGCCGGGCGCTTCCTTGGAGAGTTCCTTGATGGCGTCGAGGATGCCGTCGGTGGGGTCGTGGTCGTCTTCGATTTCGTCGTCGCTGAGGTAGTCTTCCTCGTCGAGCGGGCGGTAACGGATTTCCACGGGGTAGGTTCGGCCGGACACCTCAATGATGGGCGGCGCGTCGTCGGGCAGGATTGCTTCGGCGATTTCGCGTTCTTCGGCGCTGAGGTTTTCGTCGACGATGCCCTTGCCCGGCACGTAGCTGGGGGAGAAGTGGCGTGCGAAACGCTCCGGGTCGATGGTCGCGGAGGTGATGATGACCTTCAGGTCCGGGCGCTGCGGCAGGATGCGCTTGAGGTAGCCGAGGATGAAGTCAATGTTCAGGCTGCGTTCGTGCGCTTCGTCAATGATGAGGGTGGAGTAGCGGCGCAGCAGCTTGTCGTTCTGAATTTCGGCGAGCAGAATACCGTCAGTCATGAGCTTGATGGCGCTGTGTTCGCCGACCTCGGAGGTGAATCGCACCTGGTAGCCGACGGTTTCGCCGATTTTCTGACCGAGTTCTTCGGCGATGCGTTCGGCCACGGAACGCGCGGCGAGGCGGCGCGGCTGGGTGTGGCCGATAAGGCCCTTCTCGCCCAGGCCCAGGTCGAGGCACATTTTAGGAATCTGGGTGGTCTTACCGGAGCCGGTTTCACCCGCGATGATGACGACCTGGTTGTCACGAATCGCGTTCATGATGTCGTCGCGGCGTTCGCTGACGGGCAGCTCTTCGGGGTAGGTGATGACCTCGGGGATGAACGGCTCGTAGCGGCGCGGTGCCGGGCGGTTCTGCTGCTCGCCCTGGCGGTTACCGTTGGTGCCGCCCTGCTGGTTGCCCTGCTTGCGGGCGCGGTTGTTGGCGACTCCGCGTCGGTTGGAGCGGGAGGCGTTGGAGTTGCGTTCGGATGCGCCGCGGGAGGAGCTCTTGCGGTCTGCGTTATTCTTCTGCGCACCCTTTTTCGGGGCGTCGTTTTTTACCGCGTAGTTCTCAGTAGTTTTATCTGCGGTTTTGCCAGCGGCTTTTTCGGAGGATCGTACCTTTGCCGCGTGGATTGCGGCGGCCATGCTCGCCATGGTGGGGGCGGTGCGGGGGGCCTTAGAAGTATCTGCGTGTTTCTTCGTGGATTTCTGCTCAGACATATCCTATCCAGTGTACTCGCCTTGCCCGCGGTGGGCTTGGGGTGTGCTTTGTTTGTCATATTTGGGTTTGTTCGCGGGAACCCCGGGGTGGGTGGTGGTGGAATACCGACTCCAGACATGCAGTTAATGTACAATAAATGACATTAAATGCTATCTAAAGAGTTAATAATTATTCATTTGAATTTTATGCACCGTAGATGCGAATTAACTGCGCTTCTTAACTTTCTTTCGATAGTTTCGTTCAACTGCTACAGTGGTGAATAACACAGTAACGAAGGAGTGACTATGCCATCACCAAAGACGTACCCGGCAACACGTGTTGCAGTGTTGGATTGCTACGAAGACGGACAGCACGAAGAAATTCACCACCGCTGCGAAGAGCTCTTCCAAGCCCTCGTTCACGCGAGTCTGCGCACCCACTTCGACCGCCTCAGCGCCGAAGAAACCCTCTACCTGGTCACCGGCGACGGCGAGCGCGTACAGATTTCCCCCGAAATGTACGGACCCCTCACCTCCGTAGCGCGCGCATTCGCCGACCGTAAGGACGTCTGCGTGGTACGCCAGGACCGCCTCATGACCACGCAGGAGGCGGCAGACTACCTGGGCGTATCCCGCCCGACCGTTGTACGCCTGCTGGAGCGCGGAGATATTCCGTTCGAGCGCATTAACACGCACCGTCGCGTTGCTTTTGATGACCTCGAACGCTACCGCCTTGAGCACGAATACGTGAACCGCCGCGTTCGCTAAACCCGCATCTGGTCGATTACTTTCTGATCAATCACTCGGGTCAGACAATACGGTTCAGACAGCGCGGTTCTAGAAAGCGCGGTTGAACTAAACAGTACGGTTGAAGAACTGCAGCATCTGCTGAACAATATCGGGGCTAAAACAGCGCGAATCCCCGTGTTCGGCATCCGGAACCAGCACCAAATCGGTAGGCACCTGCCGCGTGCGCAGCGCCTGATACACCCGCACCGATTGCTGGTACGGCACACACGAATCACTAATACCGTGCACGAGCATGAGGGGAGTGGCACCGCCGCTCGCACCCGGTGCAGAGGCACTTTCGACCTTATTCACTCGTTTCTGGGGGCGTACCGCATCAATAGGATGCGCACGCTCCCAGTTCTTTTGGGCGCGCTCGATGCAGATACCCGGAACCGCCCGCTCACCCTTGGAAGCGTCGATAGCCGACAGATCTGAGGGTACCGGGTGGGTACTTCCCAACAGCCGCCATTCGGCGCCGTCATCCTCGGGGTGGTCGAGAGCATAGCCAGCCAGGGGACGGTCGGTGAAGATGGTCCTCAAATCGCTGACCCCGTAAAACGAAACCGCCGCCGCCACCTGCGAACTATGGGACGGGTAGGCGCTCGCCGCCCTGCCTTCAAAGTATTCGTCGTGCTCGGGTGCGCTCGCAGGATCCCCACCGCTACCGTCACCGGCGGCGGAATCTCCCGTATGCGCAACCATCATGCTCAGGTGCCCGCCGGCGCTTCCGCCCGCTACCGCGATGCGCTGCGGATCAATACCGAATTCGTGCGCGTTGGCGCGGAAGAAACGCACGGCCTCCTTCACATCGTGCAGGGCACCCGGGAAGAGTGCCTGATGTGAATACCGGTAGTTGATGGATGCGACCGCCCAACCTGCCTGCTGAAAAGCGGCGCGCATGAGCGCCTGCGTATTGGGCTGCTCCCCGCCAGGGGTGCGCAGGATGATGTCGCGTAGGGCCTGGTTGGTGCCGAAGCGCCAGGCGCCACCGTGAACCCACACCAGCAGCGGCGCGGGGGAAGAAGCCTCGACAGTTGAAGCTTCGGCAGTTGAAGAATCGGCAGCGGCGGGGAAGAAATCGTAGGCGAACGCCTCGCGAGTTACCGGTGACTGCGCGCCGTAGTCGGGTAGTGAGTGGGCATCGTAAAAGCCCGCCTCGCGGTAAAAACCGGAGCAGTACTCGGTGCCCTCAACCTTCGGCGCGCCCTCAGTGGTCAGTGCACCCTCTACATTCGGCGTGCCCTCAGTATTCAATGCGCCCTCAACCTTCGGCGCGCTCTCAGAAATCTGCATGAATCAGCACCTCGTTAGGGAACCAGTACGATCTTGCCGCGGGTGCGACCCGTCGCCACCAGTGTGTGAGCCTGCGCAGCCTGCGAAAAATCAAGCACCTGATCCACGTGCACCTTCAACAGGCCCAAGGACATGAGGCGGGCAATCTCCTGCATCTGCGCGCGGTCCGGGTGAACCGTCAGCCACTGCGCCTCGAAGCCGCGCTCACGCGCAACATCCAGCGGGTCGGGGCTGGTCAGCGTGACAATGCGGCCGCCGGGAACCAGCACCTCCAGCGAATCGAGGAAGGTCTGCTGACCGGTGGAATTGAGCACCACATCCATGGTCTGACCCAGTACGGTACGGAAATCCTCGGTGCGGTAATCAATAGGCTGGGCACCCAGCGAGCGCACAAACTCGTGGTTCGCCGCGGAGGCGGTCGCAAAAACCTGAGCGCCAGCCTGCGCCGCCAGCTGAACGGCGAGGTGACCGACGCCTCCGGCACCGGCGTGAATGAGTACGCGCTCGCCTTCCTTCAACCGCGCCACTTCGAAGAGCGCCTGGTATGCGGTCAGTGCCGCCAGGGGAGCGCCACCCAATTGCGCGCAGGGAACATCGGCGGGCACCTTCACCAGCTGATGCGCCGGGGCGAGAACATACTCGGCGTACGCACCGGCGGGGGAGGGAAAAGAAACAAGACCAAATACGCCGTCGCCCACCTTGAAACCCGTGTAGTCGCCGGCGGTAGCAACCACCGTGCCGGCAACATCCCAGCCGGGAACGAAGGGCTTGTACGACGGATCTGCCAGCTGAGCGGCGGGACCCAGACCCTTGCGGGTGGTCAGATCAATCGGGTTGACACCGGCGGCAACCGTCTTGATGAGCACGTGACCGCGCACCGGCGAGGGGATAGGTACGTTTGCTTCGTGCAGAACGCTTTCGTCGCCCCATTCGGTGAGCTGAATCTGGCGCATGGTGGTCATCGGGTTACCTCCGCTGTTGTGGCTTGAAGCCGTGCTGATGTGACGGGTGTGCGCGTTTTCCCATTCTCTCAAGGCTGTTAGCGTTGCCACAACAGGTAGGCGGGTAGTGTCCACCCTCTGAGGTTGAAGCCTGAGGTTGAAGTCTGAGGTTGAAGAGGGAGGTGGCGGGAACGGTCGCCCGGCGCAGGCTTTATGCACAACAGGGTGAGCGGCTCAATAAAGTTGAGTTGTTAAATAAAAAGGAGCCGATACCCGAACAATACGCCTCGGATATCGGCTCCCGTGTTCCCTCTCGAATAAGAACATCGTGCCCCTGAAAGGATTCGAACCTTCGACCCCCAGTACCGGAAACTGGTGCTCTAATCCGCTGAGCTACAGAGGCAACCCACCTATGGTATCAGATAAGCACTAGATAAAGGGTCAGGTACCTGCCAAGGCTTGCTAGAATAGTTTGTTATGACTCCTGAAGAACTCTCCGAAGCCATTGCGCTTGCCCTTGAAGAAACCATTTCCTCCGGCCAGCTGACCCTCGTGGAGGGCGCTGAACTGCCCGCCGTCCGAGTGGAGCGCCCCAAGTCCCGCGAACACGGCGACTGGGCAACCAACGTCGCTCTGCAGCTCGCCAAGAAGGTGGGCAAGAACCCGCGTGAGGCAGCAGCTCTTCTGGCAGAGAAGATTGGTGCCATCCCCGGTGTCGCATCCGTAGATATTGCTGGCCCCGGCTTCCTGAACATCACCCTGGACGCCGCAGCCGCTGGTGAGCTTGCCGCCACCATCGTTGAGGCTGGCGAAGCATACGGCCGCAGCGACAAGTTCGCCGGTAAGACCATTAACCTTGAGTTCGTCTCCGCGAACCCCACCGGCCCCATCCACCTGGGTGGTACCCGCTGGGCTGCCGTCGGTGATGCGCTCGCCCGCGTCCTTGAGGCTGAGGGTGCTAACGTCGTGCGTGAATACTACTTCAACGACCACGGCACCCAGATTGACCGTTTCGTGCGCTCTCTGATTGCCGCTGCCCGCGGCGAGGAGACCCCCGAGGACGGCTACGCTGGAGCGTACATTGTTGACATTAAGGACCAGATCCTGGCTCAGCGCCCCGACGCGCTTGAGGCTGAGAACCCCGAAGAGATTTTCCGCGAAATCGGTACTCACCTGATGTTTGATCAGATCAAGGAGTCCCTGGCGGCATTCGGTACTCACTTTGACGTGTTCTTCCACGAGAACTCCGTGTTCGAAGGCGGCAAGGTGGACGCCCTGCTCGAGACCATGCGTGAGAACGGTCAGCTCTTCGAGGCTGACGGTGCATGGTGGATGCGCACCACCGACTACGGCGACGACAAGGACCGTGTGGTCATTAAGTCTGACGGCAACCACGCCTACGTGGCGGGCGATATCGCCTACTACCAGGACAAGATGACCCGTGCAGTAAACCCCGCCGACGTGGCGATTTACATGCTCGGCGCTGACCACAACGGCTACGTGGGCCGTCTGAAGGCTATCGCCCAGATTCTTGGCTACCGCGCCGACCAGATTGAGGTCATGATCGGTCAGCTGGTGAACCTGGTCAAGGACGGCAAGCCCGTCCGCATGTCCAAGCGTGCCGGTACCGTGGTCACTCTCGAGGACCTGGTCGAGGCTGTGGGCGTTGACGCGGCTCGCTACGAGCTGACCCGCTACTCGGTGGACACCCCCATCGACATTGACCTGGGCCTGCTGACTTCCAAGAGTAACGAGAACCCGGTCTACTACGTGCAGTACGCTCACGCACGTACCGCCGCTGTGGCACGTAACGCTGCGGAGGCTGGCGTGAAGGTTGAGGAGGGCGTGGACACCTCCCTGCTCGACTCGGCTGCTGACGGCGAGCTGCTGGCTGTACTCGGCCAGTTCCCCGCTGCTGTGCGTGATGCCGCGAAGTTCTACGAGCCGCACCGCGTGAACCGCTACCTGGAGCAGCTCGCTTCGGCGTACCACAGCTGGTACGGTGTCTCCCGCGTCACCCCCAAGGCGGATGAAGAGGTCACCGACCTGCACCGTACCCGCCTGCTGCTGAACAACGCGGCACAGCAGGTGCTGGCTAACGGCCTGAACCTGCTGGGTGTGAGCGCACCCGAGCGCATGTAATACTCTCGTTTCAACCCCCGACCCGGTGCTACCGGGGCGGGGGTTGAGCGTATGCCGGCAAGATAGCTAAGAAAGAGATACGATGAGCGAAGCCCGCGCCCTCTACGCCCCCGAATGGCTCACCTACCCCGAGCGCCCCGAGGCCCTGTCCCGCACGATCTGGACGGATTCCTTTACCCGCAATAATCAGGGCGAGCTCTGCATTGATGGCGTGACCGTCAGCGACCTGGTTGCTGAGCACGAAACCCCGCAGTACGTCTTCTCCGAGACGACCTTCCGCGCCCGCGCCCGCGCCTACCGCACCGCTTTTGAGCAGGCTTTCGCCGCGCACGGTGCGAAGGTGAGCGTCTACTACGCCGGTAAGTCGTTCCTGTCCACTGCCGTGGCGCGCTGGGCGACCGAGGAAGGCCTGTGCCTGGATACCGCCTCCGGTGGTGAGTTGGCGTTGGCTCTGCGTGCACAGGTGCCCGGTGCGAACATCGCCCTGCACGGTAATAACAAGTCGGAGGCTGAGCTTGCCCGCGCGATCCGTAACGGCCTGGGCCGTGTGGTGGCTGACTCGGTGGATGAGCTCAAGCTCATTGAGTGCGTGTACGCCGAGCTTGCCGCCGAGCGTGTGGCTGAGGGCGAGGAGCCGTACGCCCCGGTTCCGGTGCTGATTCGCATCACCCCCGGCGTGCATGCCTCGACCCACGAATCCATTGCGACCGCGCACGAGGATCAGAAGTTCGGCATGTCCCTGCAGCCCGGCACCGCCGCGCTTGCTGGTCTGGATGAAGAGGAGCTGGAGCACTGGGGTGTTGAGTCTACCGATTCTTACGCGGCTCTGGCTGCCGCGATTCTGAACGCGACCGATTCCCTGGATTTCCGCGGTATTCACTGCCATATTGGTTCGCAGATTTTTGAAGCGGAGGGCTTCGAGCAAGCGGCTACTACCGCTCTGGAGTTCATGAACCGCCTCAACCGTGACCTGGGTGTGACGCTGCCGGAGCTGGATTTGGGTGGCGGCTACGGCATCGGCTACACCGAGGCGGATCACCCCCGCTCCATTACCGAGGTGACCGAGTCGATTGCCGCTTCCGTTGCGGCAACCTGCGAGCGCCTGGGCATGGCGATTCCGCACATGTCGTTCGAGCCGGGCCGTTCCATTTCTGGTCCTTCGGGTGCGACCCTGTACACGGTCGGCACCATTAAGAACGTGAGCATTGAGGACGAGAACGGCGAGATTCGTGTGCGCCGCTACGTTTCGGTGGATGGCGGTATGAGCGATAACGCCCGCCCGGTGCTGTACGAATCGGATTATTCGGTGACTCTGGCTAATCGTGCCCCGGCGGGGGAGCAGGTGCTCTCTCGCGTGGTGGGTAAGCACTGCGAGTCTGGCGATGTGGTGGTTCGTTACTGCTACCTGCCTGCTGACCTGCAGGCTGGCGATATTCTGGCGGTTCCGGCGACCGGCGCGTACTGCTATGTGCTGGGTTCGAACTACAACTTCTTGACTCGCCCGCCGGTGATTGCCACTGCTGAGGGTAAGCCTTCGCGCGTGATGATTCGTCGTCAGCGCGAGGAGGATATGCTGGCGCTGGATATGGGTTCGGATATCTAAGAACCCTGTCTGACATCATGAAAAACCGTGAAGTTCCCGTCTCTGCAATGCGCGCCGTGAGGTGGCGGTTGCGGGCGGGGTCTTCACGGTTTTGTGCGTTCAAAACATGACAGACGATAAGGTTCACCTCATAACTGTGAGGGATACCTCATCTCAGAGAGTAAAAGTCGCACCTTGAGGCTGCTGAGCCGTCGCCGCCTCTTGATAAAGTGGTTGTTGGGTGCGTGCTCTGCGCCGCATCCGTGCCTTAGCCCGAAGAGATACCGGGGCGAACCCGGAACAGACCGTAGAAAGAGACTATCGTGGCTGAAAAGATCAAAGTAGCACTGCTTGGTGCCGGTAATGTCGGTTCCCAGGCTGCTCGCATCCTGGTAGAGGATAACGCTGTCCTTGAAAAGCGCATTGGCGCGCCCGTGGAGTTGATCGGTATTGCTGTGCGCGATACTAATGCATCCCGCCACTGGAATGCGGACCCCTCGCTGTACACCACCGATGCTGACGCTCTCATCGATGCAGCGGATGTGGTCATCGAGCTGACCGGCGGTATTGAGCCGGCTCGCACTCGCATTCTGCGTGCTCTGAAGGCGGGTAAGTCCGTGGTCTCCGGCAACAAGGCGCTGCTGGCTAAGCACGGCGTGGAGCTACAGGCTGCCGCTGATGAGTCCGGTGCTCAGCTCTCCTACGAGGCTGCTGTTGCGGGTGCTATCCCGATTCTGCGCCCCTTGCGTGACTCCCTGGCCGGTGACCGTGTGACCCGCGTTCTGGGCATCATGAACGGTACCACCAACTACATTCTTGATCAGATGGACACCACCGGCGCATCCTTCGCGGACGCACTGGCTGAGGCTCAGAAGCTCGGCTACGCGGAGGCTGACCCGACCGCTGACGTTGAGGGCCACGATGCCGCGTCGAAGGCTGCGATTGTTGCTTCGCTGGCGTTCCACTCTGACTTCACCATCGATGATGTGCACACTGAGGGCATTACCTCCATCACCGCTGATGACGTTGCTGCCGCGGATGCTGATGGTTACGTCATCAAGCTGCTGGCCATTTGTGAGCGCGAGGGTGAGAACGGCGCGAACATTCGCGTGAACCCAACCCTGATTCCTCGTCAGCATCCGCTGGCGGGCGTGCACGGTGCGTTCAACGCTGTGTTCGTTGAGGCGGAGAACGCTGGCGAGCTGATGTTCTACGGTCCCGGTGCGGGTGGCGCTCCGACTGCTTCGGCTGTTCTGGGTGACTTTGTGTCTTTGGCTCGTCGCCTGGTGCTGGGCGGTCCCGGTGTTCCGGAGACTTCTCACGCTCAGTTGCACGCAACTAGCCTGGACAACGTGATTTCTCGCTACTCGGTGGGTGTTCTGGTGGAGGACCGTCTGGGCGTTCTGGCGAATATTACCCGTATCCTTGCCGAGCACGGTATTTCGGTGGATTCGCTGCGTCAGTCCACCCCGAAGGAGGGCGCGGCTCAGATTCGTATGGTCACCCACTCTGCGAAGGACGCTGATTTGCGCCGTGCGATTGCCGTGATTGACGCTCTGGACACTGTGCGTGAGGTGAACTCGGTCATCCGCGTGGAGTCCGAGAAGCACTAGGCGCCGAGAATAACTGGGCTCGAAAGCGTTATCTATGTGCGGCTTGTGCCGCTCACTAAACGTGCGATGTTCGCTTGCGGGTGCATCGCTCACTAACTAACCCGCGTACCCGCTACCGCGCCGGACCTATGGGAGGTCCGGCGGGCGGGGCGCCAAGATTGAAGGAGAAGCCAATGGCACACGTGTGGCAGGGCGTTATCAATGAGTACCGTGACCGTCTGCCTTTCGCAGACGATGTGAAGGCTGTGACCCTGGGCGAGGGCGGTACCCCGCTGATTCACGCGCCGGCACTGTCTGCTGAGACCGGTAACACCGTTTACCTGAAGTTTGAGGGTATGAACCCGACCGGTTCGTTCAAGGACCGCGGTATGACCAGCGCGATGACCGCCGCTAAGCGTGACGGCGCGAAGGCTGTTGTGTGCGCTTCGACCGGTAACACTTCCGCTTCGGCTGCTGCGTACGCTCTGCAGGCTGGTATGCGCTGTGCGGTGCTGGTTCCGGACGGCAAGATTTCTATGGGTAAGCTGTCTCAGGCTATCGCTCACGGTGCTGACATCATTCAGATTGACGGCAACTTCGATAACTGCTTGGAGATTGCTCGCAAGCTCAGCGAGAACTACCCTGTGTTCCTGGTGAACTCGGTGAACCCTTACCGTATTGAGGGTCAGAAGACCGGTTCGTTTGAGGTTGTTGACACCCTGGGTGACGCTCCCGATTACCACCTGCTGCCGGTTGGCAACGCGGGTAACATCACCGCGTACTGGAAGGGCTACAAGGAGTACTCGGAGCCTTACACCAACCGTGACGGTGAGGTTCTGGAGCCGGTTGCGACCAAGCGTCCGATCATGTGGGGCTTCCAGGCCGCCGGTGCTGCACCGATCGTTGCTGGTCACCCGATTGAGGCTCCTGAGACCATTGCGACCGCTATCCGTATTGGTAACCCCGCGTCGTGGGAGAAGGCTGAAGCTGCTCGTGACGAGTCCGGCGGCGTGATTGAGGCTGTGACCGATGAGGAGATTCTGGAGGCGCACCGCTGGCTGTCTGCCCGCGAGGGTGTCTTCGTGGAGCCGGCTTCGGCTGCCGGTGTTGCGGGTCTGCTGAAGAAGCACCGCGCTGGTGAAGCTCCCGAGGGTAAGACCATCGTCATCACCGTGACCGGTCACGGTCTGAAGGACCCGCAGTGGGCTCTGCAGGCTGTGAACGGCGTGAAGGTTGAGCCGACTAAGGCTCCCTTCGACGTGGTTGCTGTGGCAGATATTCTCGATTTGCACTAGCCTATTCATACTACGTTGTGCACTCCGTCCCGATTTTTCGGGGCGGGGTGCACCTGCATGACAGCCCTTTTTGTATCTTTCACCTATTCACTCATTACGTCACCGATCGCGAGGTTCTTCTCATGTCTTCCCTGCATATTTCTGATATTCCGGTGGGCGCGTCCGTTAAGGTTCGCGTTCCCGCTACGAGCGCTAACCTGGGTCCCGGCTATGACAGTATGGGTTTGGGGCTTGGCTTTTATGATGAACTGGTTGTTGAGCGTATTGAATCCGGCCTGGAGTTTGAGCTCAGCGGTGAGGGTAGCGCGGATGTTCCTCGCGATGAGAGCCACCTGGTTTTGCAGGCGATGAAGGCTGGTTTCGCGGCGGCTGGTTTGGCTGAGCTGCCTCCGGTGAAGCTGATTGCTGATAATAAGATTCCGCATTCTCGCGGTATGGGTTCTTCGGCGTCGGCTATTGTGGCGGGTGTGGCTGCGGCGAGCGGTCTGCTGCCGGAGGAGCACCGTCTGAGCCGTGAGCAGATGTTGCAGGTCGCCTCCGATATGGAGGGCCACCCGGATAACGTGGCTCCGGCGATTTACGGCAACCTGTCGGTGTCTTGGGGTGAGATGGGTAACTGGAAGACCCTGATTATTCCGGTGCATCCTGAGGTTCACCCTGTGGTGGCTGTGCCCGATTATGAGGTGTCGACGAAGCTTGCTCGTTCGCTGATCCCTGCGCAGATGCCCCACGTTGAGGCGGTAGCGAACTCGGCTCGTGCGGCGCTGCTGGTGCGCACTCTCTCTGATGCTCCCGAGTACCTGATGGATGCGACCGTGGATTACCTGCATCAGGGTTACCGTGTGACCGCGATGGAGCCGTCGGCTGTGCTGGTTGCGTACCTGCGCAGTCAGGGTTTTGCGGCGGTG
>FUFK010043039.1_pt1 | contig 16361 bp, 12 predicted proteins | sample 1021851 | NCBI WGS metagenome assembly FUFK01 (sample SAMEA51879418, study PRJEB19060) | metagenome | reverse complement strand
CCGCCGAGCCACAAAGCCAATCGGTCAACACGGCCTCGCCCACGAGACGTCCATTCCCATGTTCTTGCGATACCGGGCCAAACGCCTTCAACGATGGCTTCAACTTCCGTCCGTTGCGATGATGTCAACCGCGGAGAGAGGTCAAGGAGCACGGCTGGACCTTCTGATGACGGTGCAAAGTGCGGCGCCCATGATTCGAGCACCTTGTGCAGCGGCGGTTGCATTTCATCCAGCGCGTGGGTTCTGCTGTTCCGGGGCCGAGCCGGGTCGAGATGAAGAAAAGCCACGGATTGAACATCATCTTCAAGGCTTGAAAGAACACCTTGAGGATCGCATCCATCGCCTGCAACCACCGAACTTTCGAGAAACCACGTCGCTTGGTTCGCTTGCGCATGCTCGGCAACGGTCTGCAGATTCACGGCGCTTGCACGAGCACGTTCTTCGTCCAATTCCACGCCGAGAACAGACCGTTGTAGCGTTGAGGCGTAGGCGGCGAGTTGGATGCCACTGCCGCAGGCGCAGTCCAACACCACGCCCTCCGGCAAGCGGTGCTTCGCCACCNCTTNTGCGCGCAAGGCTGCAACCTGCCACGGGGTGGCCAGGGGGCGGCCTTCTTTGGCATGGAAGAAGAAGAGACCTTGAGGGGCTGTGGTGTCTTGAGCGTGTTCCACCAACCCGTCGGGGGAGACTTCGGACGGATTGAACAGGCGGTGCACATCTCCACCTCAAAGGGCAACAATATCCGAGCGGGTCAACAGCGATTCAAACGGAATGCCCGCCTCAGCGAAGGCGGCTTCAGCACCCTCTTCACGGTCGAGAATGCTGATGACGGCGACCACATTGCAGTCGGTGTCATTGTGGATGCGCTCAACGGCCACGATGGACGAGCCTCCCGTGGTGGTGACATCCTCGACGATGACCACATCGCCTCCTCCCTCAAGGGACGTTCCTTCAATACCGGGCGGGTTATTCGTTTTCCGCCCCCCTCGGCCTTTGGGGGATTTTCGGACCATGAAGCCGCGGAGGTTTTCCTCAGCATCGGGGGAAGCGATCGCGAGCGCTGTCAAGGGAACAGCTCCCAACTCAAGCCCGCCCACGAGGGTAGCGCCCAAGGCTTTGATTCGGAGGTTCAGCAGACGGCCCAAAATGGAGGCCGCTTGCGGGTGCATCATCACCGGTTTGGTGTCAAAAAACCAGCGAGATTGTCGTCCGCTTGCAAGGGTGAACGCCGAATCATCGCCCCCGTCAAGAAACGCTAACTCGTGAACGAGTTGAGCCAATAGGGGCCAATCAGGATGGTTGCGAACGGTGTCATGAACGGCCATGAACACCTTCCTTGGCCGTCATGANATGAACTTTCCTTTGCCAAACGCCTGCCGGAGCCCTTCCATCCAAGCGCACCGTGTTGATGATAAAGGGTCGTGGTGAAGAACGGGTGAGTCAACATGTCCGAGTCCAAGCAGGCCGCTGAAGTGGGGAAAAGCAACCCCCTCTTGGGCTTGGATTTGGAGCGTCTCGAGCACGAGATGTTGACCTATCATCAGTGGCTTGACGAACGGGCCGATGACGCCTACCGCATCGCAGAACAAGCCAGACAACTTGGCCTTGACCACAAGGACAGGGTCGAGATTCCCCGCGCATCTGATTTGGCAGGGCGAACAGAAAAACTCCTCATCGAGCATCTCGAAGGATACGAGGTCGCCGATGATATCCGGGCACTGTTGGACGAGCACGACCGNGAGACCACTTCCATCATCATCGCGCAGTCCGTTGCGAGGGGCTTTNGAGAACAGGGCTACGACCTTGAGAAATCCATTGATGTCGGCCTCCGTGTTGGCCTTGCCGTCTTGACCGAAGCGGTCCTGGTCGCGCCGCTGGAAGGTATCAGCGAGGTNCGTTTGCTCAACAATGTGGACGGCTCCCAATTTGTATCCGTTCATTTTGCAGGTCCGATTCGGGCAGCTGGTGGTACGGCCCAGGCCTTGGCGGTCCTTATCGCCGATATGATCCGTCGTGAGTTGAACATTGGGCACTATCAGCCCACCAACCCCGAAGTGGAACGGGTGAAGGAAGAGTTCGGTTTGTACCGCGGCAATCTGCAATACCGACCCTCGCCTGAAGAAATTGATGAGATCGTTCGAGCATGCCCGGTGATGGTGAACGGTGAATCAACCGAACGTATTGAGTGTGCGGGGTACGGCAATGTACGCAACATCGACGAAGCGCGTATCCGCGGTGGTGTTCTCTTGGTCATCGGNGAAGGAATGTGTTTGAAGGCTCCGAAAATTCAGAAACACACCGAGCGATTAAACCTCCCCGGCTGGGAATTCATCACCAAGTTCGCCAGCCGTGGAAAAGCAACGGAAACGACCGATAAAGCAACCTTCAAGAGTCAACAAATCGCTCCCATTACAAAATTCATGAACGACATCATTGCGGGCAGGCCGGTTTTCGGCGGCCCGCTGCAACCCGGTGGGTTCAGACTGCGTTATGGTCGCGCACGACCGTCGGGTCTCGCTGCCGCCTCCACGAACACCGCTTCGATGTTGGCGCTTGACGATTTCATTACCATCGGGACACAAATGAAAATTGAACGTCCTGGAAAGGCATGCGCCATCACACCCTGCGACGAATCCGAGGGTCCCTGGGTGGTCTTGGAGGACGGGCGCTTTCTTCGCATCGATGACCCGGCCTCTTACGCTGCGCTTCGCAACCGTGTCAAACAGGTCTGGGACAACGGAGAACTGGTCATCGGCTATGGCGAATTCATGGAGAATAACAAGCGCTTGGTACCAGCCGGATACACGATGGACTGGTGGGCCAGCGACATGGTCGACAGCTTGTCGAGCGAAGAAGATGTGGCCTTTTTCATCGAAACACTCGGTGGCTCCCGCAAAGCCTGGCCCGAGGGCACCCCCGGCCTCTCTCCCGAAGAATGTGAGGACGCCAACGCTCAGTTTTGGGTCCGCTGTGAATGGCATGAACACTTGCGTCAGCTGGCACTGACGTGGCCGCAAGCCCTAGCGTATTCACGACGTTTTGCGACCTCGTTGCCGCCACCTCACAACCCTTGGTTCAAGGACCTCCCCATCGAGTGGCTTCCCTCCGTGCTCTCACTGCTCGAGGACGCCGTTATCGAACCGACAACGGACGCATCCGACTCACCATCGGGTGCCCAACCTGCCCGCAGCAATCGCCAACTTCGCCTGCCCGGTGGTGCCAGAGACTGGTCGGCGAAAATAATGGATGAATTGCAACCTGAGAACCTTCCCGACGTCGCATCATCGTCCTTCCCTGGCCCATTATTCACGATGGAAAAACCCGTTATGTCTCCGGTGTTGCCCGAGGGCTGGGCGTTGCAACAACACGGCCTTGCCAAGGGTGCGATGATGCTCTTGGGCCTCCCTCATCACCATGAGGGGGACGACATCGTGGTTTCCGCAGGATGGGAATCCTTCCTCGAGGCCTTTGGCTATTCCAGCGAAGGTTCAGCGCCGCTGCGCCAAAAGAACGCTGCAAAGGTCGCCAACGACCGCTTGACTTCGTTGCGAAAAGCGAAGTTGGTGCTCGATGAAGAACGGGCTCGCAAAGGCGAACTCGAAAAAGAGCGGGCAACGATTCGTATCGCTGCGGAGACAGGTGCGAGGCAACGCGGCCTTGGTATTGCAGAGACCGACCGCGTCGGTCGAGACGCTGCGGCCTCGCTTCCCGACGAAGGTCCAAGCGATCCCGCTGCTTACCTTGCGGCGCAACGCCTGGAGGATGAACATGCTATCGAAGGCATCATGGTCATCGTGCGTCAGTTGTCCGACCTTCGCTGGGAACACAGTGCTCCGGTTCGCGTGGGCTGTCGAATGGGGCGCCCCGAGAAGGCCGCTCCCCGCATCATGAACCCGATGACGCATTCCTTATTCCCTATCGAATTGAACGGTGGCAATCAGCGCCTGCTGAATCACGCCATCGATAAGCACACGATTCGGGTTCAATTGGGCCGACGTACCTGTACTGTCTGCGAGCGAGAATCGCCCTATCTCCGATGCCATCATCGTGCATTGGACGCCCACGGCGAGACAAAAGCTGGAGAGACCTGCGGTGGGCGAACACAAGCCAAAGAGACGAAGTCGAACGCTTACCGTAGAGGGGAGGTCCAATCCGTTCGCATGGACGAGATGGTTGAGGACGCTCGTATCCGTTTGGGCATCGACCGCCTTCCCGCGCAGGTGAAGTGCACCAAGAAACTCAACAGCCGAGACCAAACGCCAGAGGCCATTGAAAAAGGCATTCTTCGCGCTCGACACCAACTCCCCGTCTTCCGGGATGGTACGGTTCGCTACGANATGAGTGACGTNCCCATCACCCANTTCCGGCCCCGCGAAATAGGTGTGCCATGGAAAACGCTGCAGGGCTTGGGCTACACGCACGATTACCGTGGCCGGCCGTTGGAGGACGACGAGCAACTGCTGGAGATTTTCCCCCAAGATTTCATCGTCGCCAAGGGGGCGGCCGATTTCTTGCTTCGAACGGCGAAGTACATCGACGAATTGCTGGTTCGCTTCTACAAGATGGAGCCATATTACAACGCTGACAAGGCCGACGACCTCATCGGCCACCTCATCTGTGCGCTTGCACCNCACACGAGCGGTGGTGTTCTCTCTCGAATCATNGGTTGGGCCGATTGTTCAGGGGGATANGCCCATCCCCTTTTCCATGCGGCCAAGCGACGAAATTGTGACGGCGATGAAGATGCCATCATGCTCTTGATGGACGGCTTGTTGAACTTCAGTCGCGACATTTTACCGGCCAACCGTGGCGGACAGATGGACGCCCCGTTGGTGTTGACCACGCGACTGAACCCAACCGAGGTCGACAAGGAAGCGCTCAACGTTGATTCGGCTTGGTTCTATGAGCGGGATTTCTACGAGGCNACGCTGCAACAACCCCATCCAAAAGATATTCAGAATCGGATGGATTTCGTCGAACGCCGCCTTGGAAGCGTGGCCGCTGTCCGCGGTTACGGGTTCACCCACGACTGTTTTGCCATCGACCGAGGCCCNGCCCTCTCCGCCTACAAAACNCTCGAGACGATGATCGACAAGATGAACGGGCAATTGGCGCTTGGCCATCGTTTGCGCGGTGTCAACGTCCGGCAGGTTGCCTCAAGCGTGGTTCGTTCCCACTTCCTTCCGGACTTGCGAGGAAACTTGAATGCCTACGGTCGCCAGAAAGTTCGCTGCCTCAAGTGCGCACATTCCTATCGACGCATGCCGCTTTCGGGAAGTTGCATTCAACCAAAGAAGGAAACGGGACGAGGCCTTTCGAGAATGGGGGTCGCCAAAACAGAAGGAGGGCTGTGCAACGGAAAACTCGCCCTGACCGTTTCGGAGGGNGCGGTACGCAAGTACATCGAAGTGATGCGCTTCGTTATGGACCACTATGGCGTGGATTTGTACACACGGCAGAATGCCGATTGGTTGGCCTCCAGTGCCGATTCGCTGTTCAATAACGACCGTGCCAAGCAACTTTCGCTCTCGGACTTTTTGTGAGTCATCGAAGAGGGTCTCGCCACGGTGAATCGCTTTCATCCCACGGGACGGCGTCGCCGTCGGGGGCGAATTGCTTCGATTTGAACGGGGCCTTCTCCGATGTTGATTTTCCTGCCTCCGAGCGTGGTCTGCGAGCGTAGAGCGCACGTACCCCCTGTTCTCCCCAAGCGAGGGCGACGAGCAGCAACGTGAGCACGACATGACCCATCGTTTGAACGGCCGCAAACGGCTTGAGATTCAATTGCTGTTCGACCTCAACACCTTCGTCCACNACAGTTTCAATNGTGTACGTGCCTGGTACCAAGTCCCCTGACCAAACCGGCGGCACATCNTTCAGTGTTCCCGCCCACGCAAACACCTCGCTTCGGTTGTCCTTCTTGATGGAGAAACTGACGTTGGCGTTGTCAACGCTCGTGCTTTCAAATTCGGTGTTCAATTCCGCAGGAATGGCTGATGAGGAACCGAACACGGCAGATATCTCAATCTCACGATAGGTTTGGAACTGGGTCGCAGTATTGACTTCATTTGGGGCCGACTGGTTCGCCACGTTCAACCAAAGTGCATTGATGAGAACCACCGCCACGACCCACAGGAGGGCGTTTTGCATGGAACGGCGACCTTCCATGGAGGGAAGACACAGTTTGGCCTTCTTATGCTTATGTTCGCCTGCAACGGGTCATCCTCTGGATTGGCGTTGTGTTCTCCATCCTGCGTTTAGCCGGTCAAGAATACGCTCCATCCACTTCAATTTGTCCAACTTTCTGGCTTCGTCCGTTGTGCCCGACCACGGCCCCACATGGTCCACGGCGTAGCCTACAAATCGAACATGTTCCAGTGGCACACCGAGGGCAGCGAGGAGGCAAGCGGCCCGGTCACCGTCGGTGAACCCACCGACGTTGTGCATGTCGGGATAGGTTTCATCGGTTTGGTGGGTCAAGACGAGGGACGCACCGCCTTGATTCGCCCAGGCTGCTGTGCATGCCCGCCATCGAGCCTCGTTATCTCCGTGAGCGTGAACGATGAGTGGAATTTGTCGTCTCACCGCCTCGTGAAGGTGGTCTCCACCGTCGAGGTCGGTCACTACACACAGCACATCCACCTTGTCAAAGCAGGCTCCAACCGCTCCGTCAGCGGCGATAAAGACGGTTTTTTCTGGCCATTCCCCATGCAAATCTGTCTCAACAACAGCCGCCCCAACCAACACCACGTTCTGTGCCTCCTCAAGCTGCTGAACCAGCGCTTCAAGCGTCTGCTGACGCCCTTCGGCCGACCAGCCCAAGGCCTTGGCGTTGGGGTGTTCATCGCATGTTCTTAGCAAACCTTCGGCGCTGTTGACGTCGTCGGCGTAAGCCCACCCGTAGTGGTCTCGGACCTCGTGCTGAATCGCGACCAGGGCCGCATCGCGCAAGGGTCGCATGATGTCCTCGGTGCGGGCCAAGGTCAAGAAAGCGACCCAGAGGTTGAACTTCATAATCCGTGGCCTTCTCCTCCCACCATGCCCGTGCCACGGACTCCGCCTCCCCTCGGGGACGAAGTCACGCTGGCGCGATACCCTTTCCTCCCCCAAGCATCGGATTGGATTCGAAACATGGCGGTTCGCCACGGCATTGACTTGAATGAATTGCTGGAAGGCCCTTGGATGGAACAGGCTCGTCAACGGGCGCGCATCCGCCTTATCGATTCCGTACAGTCAAAGGAAGGCGTTCAGGTGGTGGGCGGGGATATCCACACTGAGGAAGGCCGGTTAATCGAGGCGTTTTCGTTTTACTATGCCCGGTTGGTCATGTGCGCCAGTGAAGACGAGCGTCTCATCGCACGGTGGGCCCAAGCGGAGGCGGCTCGGGCTGAACAACTCTTGATTCAAGATGCTGCCAACCTTCCCTCTGTCGCCCGAACTTATCTGACAGAAGTGGAAGAAACGACCGGACGCTCTGCATCTTCCTCGGCGACCTCTGGCATGACCATGCGACAACTTCGGCAGACCTCGTCTTCCGAATGGCGGGTCGGGCTTGCGGATTTCATTGAAATCTGCCCCAAGATCACCGGCAGTCGCTGGCGTCTGCCCAACGTGGACGTGGAGAAGGGTTGGGTCAAATTGCACGGCGAGCGGCAATACGCTTCCTCAGCCAAACTCGCCCGTCTGCTCAGAGAGCGCATCAAGGCGGGCATTGAAGCGGAAGCGCTTGAGAAGATGGCAGAAGTTACCACCGACCTCGCGGTTCGTCTTGCAGAACCGGTGGGCATGGTGCGAAATCTCATGGCCAACAAAGCCAGCGAAGCCATCGCTTTGGTGGGTGCGGAGGAAAGCGACTGGCCACCTTGCATGCAGAAGATCATCGCCGATTTGGCCGGTGGCGTGAACGTGAATCACTTCGGTCGCCTGTTTTTGGCCTCCATGTCCGCCACGCTGGCCTTGCCTGAGGAATCCTGTGTCAACTTCTTTCGTGGAGCGCCCGATTTCAGCGAGGCGACGACCTCGTACCAAGTTCAACATGTCTATCAGCACGAATACACACCTGCAGGTTGCGGGAAACTCAAGGTGAACCACAACTGTCCGGTGTTGCCCGGTGATAACCGAACGTGTGACCAACCGTGGATGGACCACCCACTCAAGTACATTCGAGCGACCCAACGTTGGAAGCGATTGACCGACCGTTCAGATACGCCTTCCTCAACGCCCAAAAGTGAAGAAAAAGAAACAACATCTGCAGATGAGAACTAGTCGCAGGCGTGTTATCTAAATGCGAGGCTACCAAGGTCATGACATGGTGAGCGCCGATGAGCATGTGGCGACAGCGCCAAAACTTCCGCTCCCCTATCGTCTCTGTCGTCGGTTTTACCGCTTCTTAACCAATATCTGGTTCCGAGAAATCAACATGGTTGACGATGAAAACCTCCCCAAGGAAGGCGGCATCCTCTACATCACGTGGCATCCCAGCGGTTTGATTGACCCGATGCTCATGATGTCGGTCCTTCCCGGTCAATTGACCACGGTGGCCAAGCACACGTTGTTTCGAATTCCAATTCTCGGTCGATTGTTGAGGGCCTCGAGCGTGGTGCCCATTGAACGCCCCTCCGACTCAAAGGATCTCGGAGCCTCGCGGCAACGAAATGCCGACCGACTTGCCTCTCTCTCATCGCTCATCTCAAACGGAGCCAGCGTCCTGATTTTCCCCGAGGGCGTCACGCACGCTGATGCCGGAGTTCGCACCGTCCGGTCGGGCGCAGCACGCATTCTCTTGGCAGCGATTCGGGACGCCAAGGAAAACGGGCGGCCACTTCCTAATCTGGTCCCAATTGGCCTTCATTATTCTGAATCTCAGCGGTTTCGCGAACGCGCAGCCGTCGTGATCGAACGCTCGATGGACCTTCCAGATGTGCCCGACAAGGTCGACGATGAGGAGGAACAAGACCGGCTTGACAGAGCATGGGTCAAGGCGGTAACCAGCCAGATTGCGATTGAACTTGAGCGAGCGAACCACTCCAAAATTTCGTGGAAGGAACGCACGATGATTTGGAAGGGGCGGAGTTTGGTTTACGCCGAAAAGCAACGTCAAGCCGGCGAGGCGCTGGTGAAACCAACTTACGCCGAATCCGTTCTTGCGGCTCGCCGCCTCCGTGCGGGTTGGGAATTCATGGGGGAGGAACAGCCCCAGGAAACTCAAGCCCTTGCCGTGGCTTGCCAGCACCATTTTGCGACTTTGGACCAACGCGGCATCACCCCCTATGACGTCGATGCTCGGCCTGAACGCCTTTCGCTCATGGGGCACGCGAAGTACTTCACACAGTGGCTATGGGCCCTCGTGTGGATGTTTGGCTTGGTCACATGGAGCGCCATTGCGGGAAACTATGTCCCCTACAAGGTCAACGGCCTCCTCAGTTGGTTTCTCAAGCGCCGTTCGCTGGATTCCTCGGTAGTTGGGACCGTCAAAGTATTCTCAGCTGTGGTCTTTTTCCCGCTGTGGTGGATAATGGCCTCTTTGTTCATCACGTGGTCGTTATTGAGTGCTTCAAGTCCGGTGAACGAACTCCTCCTCCAGCATTGGCTCCTTCTCGGCATCACCAAATTACCCGCAGTGGGTGTGTTCTTGGTGTTCATGGTATGGTGGCCCGTATCTGCGAAACTCCACCTCAAACTCTACGCACGATTGGTACGCGGCTCAAGAAATCTTCAGCGCTGGAAGGTTTGGAAGGATGAATCAAATGATTGGGACCGATTGGTGGAGGAACAACGCCGTCTCTCTCACGAACTGGTTAATCTTGGAGCCGGTTTGGTGTTGCCTGGAGACGAGGATTGGGAAGACCCCCCGTCGGGGCACGATGATGTCGCTGCTGTTCGTCGCCGAGCAGCAACACCTCAGGCATGAACTCCCTCGCCCAAAGGGGATTTTCGCACAAGGGTTTGAATGAAAGAACGGTGGTGGGTCCACCAAACGGGGGTGCACGCATGACACGGACACTGGTGCTGACGGTTGACCGGGACAACGACCTTGGTCTCAAAACCTCCATTCGCGGACCNGTTGTCGGACGGCGAAACGTCCTCACGGCCGCTCTAAAACTCGGTATCGCCGATCCAGAGGAAAGCGATACCAACGCCATTCTTGGTGCACTTTCTCAAAATGACAAACTCGTCGATGTCAAGTCGGAGGAAGACGAGGTTGAAATCGCCATCTTAACGGGAGATGAAAAGGTCGGGGTGCGTTCTGACCGAGCCATTGCGGCCCAACTCGATGAAGTGGTTTCGGCCTTCCAACCCGACCAAGCCATCTTGGTCACCGACGGTGCAGAGGACGAAAGCGTCCTTCCCATCATCACGTCCCAAGTCCGCATCGACCATGTGGAGAAGGTCATCGTCCGGCAATCCAAAGGCATTGAGGGGACATACTACTACATCGTCAAGGCCCTTGAGGACCCCAAATGGCGCTCTCGAATCATGATTCCATTCGGCGCGGTCTTGGCTATTTTTGGATTAGGCATCATGCTTCCAAATGAAATTGGAGGCGTGGTCATCGGCGCCCTGCCCCTCGTACTTGGCCTCTACATCTTCAGCAAGGGCGCCGGAATCGAGTCGACCGTGAACCGTGTCATTCAGGAAATGCGTGAAAATGCCGACGCAGCGATGTTTTCCTCGCTTTTGTGGACGGCGACGCTGTTCAGCGCCATCTTTGCCGTAACAGAAGGGTGGCGAACGTTTGGTCTTGCGGAAGCTACGGCCAATTCACAATCCGTGTTGTGGCTGAGTGTTATCCACTCTTCGCTTGCATGGACCGTGATCGCCTTCTTGACATCAACGGCAGGGTTCATGTTGTTGCGCCTCAAGCGTGGTTCGTTTTCTGGCAGCCTGATCGTGTTAAGCGTGTTCGGCATGGTGGTCTATTCCTTCCTGAATGCGGCCTTGGACATCGCCATTCGCGTGCTCAGCGGGACGGCTTACGAATTCAGCGTCCAAATGATTCTCGATGATTTGACGACGCCACTGATTTGGGTGGCCGTTCTCTGGATGGTCACGACCATTGTGCGTACGCTCCAAACTCGACAGGCTCAAGCGGACCGCTACTGGGGTATTTGAGCGGACCAGGAAGCGTGGCGGTCTTTTTGCACCGCACGAACACCCTCAATGCATAAAGCGAGAAAACCACACCACCGGCCATGGGCACGGTTCCACAGCACGAGTTGGCGGCACTTGCAGCATTGTCTGGCTACGACCAGATGCTGGAAATTGACCGGCTGTGCAAAACATACGGTGTAGACGAAGCAAGCCTCCGCACCATGCTCCAAAGCACATCATCATCATCATCGCCCCCGCCAGCAGCGAACACCCCCGCCTCATCTTGGGATACTTCCCACAAAGATGTCCCAAGTTTGCAACAAGCCGCACCTCCAACGACTCCAACCCTTGTCGACAAAGAACAATTTCGATTTGAATACGACCCAACTCGGGAAGCTGAAGAACGACGAGGGCAGGTCAGTCAAGCGATTCTTTGTTCGGCTTGTGGCGTCGCCCTCGGTATTCCAGATATTCGCCCCATCAAGGTAACCTGCCCTGCATGCCTCTTCGAGGCGACCTACACCGATTGAAAGACGGGTTCATGTACGGGAAGAGATGAGGTTCGCTCATGCACGAAGGCTCACCCCGACGTTGGCCTTATTCGGCCAATAATTCACCGTTGGCCTTGCCAGAACATCCAATTTTATTCACCTCAAAGGAAGTGATTCTGCTGGATGACTTCGCTGGCGAGATGAGCGATGAGATTCTCCGAGGTTCAGACCTCAGCGCCTATTTCAAGCGATTTGGGAGTAAATCCACCTCTCTTGACGGGTTGTTGGCCAGTGAGAACGCACCGCCAATCGATGAACGCCGTCCAATTTTACTCCAAGGAGAGTTGGCCAACCCGTACCGTCTTCAAGACATCAACATCGGCCCGTTGCCCCTTTTGACGGTTCGACTTGAAGGCCTCTGCAGGACGTGGGCTGATGGTTTGGACCCTCGGGACGCCTATCCAGGCGTTCACCACGTCACGCTCGCCCGAACGCCGGGCTGGTGGGAGCGCTCCCATATTGGGCTGGCGACCAAAGAACAGTTGAAACGAATTCGGGAGTGGCTGGATAACGGTGTGCGGTCAACGTGGCGCCCCGTGAAACTTGGTGAGGGCAGTGTCCGATTCGAGCACGCTCCACTTGAGGCGCCAACGGTTGCGGACGTTGAATGGGACGGGGCAACCGAGCGCGTTTCCTTGCCCGCTCCGGCGCCTACGGGGCCACTCATTTCACTGGATGAACTTCTGGTCGTGGTGCATACGCGGCAGGGATGCTACAATCATCGGGGGCGCATAGCACGTTGCGTCCACATGCACCAGCGTGCCTTCCACGAAGGCTTGTTTCGCAAGGGCTCATCGCACCGTTGGGACGAAATTCTCACCCTGAAGTAGGTGTTCGCAGGTAATGCTCAACCCGCTCCTCGCCCCAAACATATTCCTGAACCAGCGTCAATCCAGAGTTGGCAAGCATTTTGGCATCAAGGTCTGCCACAAACGGTTCTTGATGCACCACTTCACTGTGAATGAGGAACACCTCATCCACGAGGTTTCCCTCCAGGAATCGGTGCACGGTGGTAGGTCCGCCCTCGACGAGCACCCGCTGAATTTCACGGTCGGCCAGTTGATGAAGCAGCGAATTCAACCCTGTGAAATTGTTTTGCATCAGCAGTGTTTCTCCTTCGTCATCCAAGAGTTGGGCATTTGCATCAATCCGCTGGTTTGGGTCGATGACCACCCGAAGTGGTTGCCGAGTTGAGGGCACCAAACGCACATTGAGCTGGGGATCGTCTCTGTTGACCGTTTCCACGCCCACCAGGACGGCGTCACAATCCCTTCGCAATTCGTGAACTTTCTCCAAGCATCCTGTTGATGTGAAGCGTTGGGATTCTGCCGCTCGGTCGTCCACCGACCCGTGAGCGTCAAGGGCCAACTTGACGGTGACCAAGGGCCGACGATGGGTGCACCAATGCATGAATGCCCGCATCTGCTCGTGGGCTTCTTCTTCCATGAGGCCGGTTTGAATTGATATGCCGGCGGCTTCCAAAACGCGACATCCATCGCCTCTGACCGTTGGATTGGGGTCGTGGTGAGCGATGATGACTTTGCTGACGCCTGCCCACATCAGGGCTTCTGTGCATGGCGGCGTTCGACCAAAGTGATTGCAGGGCTCCAACGTGATGTAAGCGGTGGAACCGTTGGTTGAATGTCCTTTTTCCTCAGCGTCGTGAATGGCCATCTGTTCAGCGTGCAATCCACCGAGATGGTCGTGCCAACCCTCGGCAATGACCTCGCCGTCCTTGACGAGCACGCATCCGACCAATGGGTTGGGGCTGACTTTTCCGCGACCTCGCTCTGCAACCAATAATGCATGTTCCATGAACATGCGGTCTGCATCGCTCCAATCCTCAGCCACATCCTGCCGAGGAACCTCTTGTTCATGACTGCTTGCATACCCTCCATGGACGAAAAGTGTCAAAATCATGAAAATTATTCAGATTGAAGCATATATTATTCATTATGCATAATTGCAAAAACCGTTTGCTGGAGAAGTATTGAAGCGCTTCAGTGACCTGAGCGGTGCATGGGCAACAAACCTCAGGCAGGTCTTAGTGAACCGATGGAATTCGATCAGGACCCGTCAACTCGCAAAAAGAAGGGTGCTCATCGTCCGGTATTTGCAGATGTCTTTCAACTCGAAGGTCAAAGCGTTGACCTTCCCAAAAAGGTGCATCTCCTCGTCAATCCCTTTTCTGGGAAGAAGAAAGGTCGTGCTGTAGCCCAACGCGTGGTTGAATTGGTTAAGGAGGCCGGCGTTGATATCCAGAGTTCCTATTCAGCCTACAGCGGACATTTGGTAACCATGGCCTCTGCTTTGGTGGTTGGGAAGAACGATGTTATTGCTGTCGTTGGCGGTGATGGTTCGCTTTCTGAAGCGATCACCGGACGCATGCTTCTCGGGAAGAAGGGCAAGGAAACGTTTGCCATCATCCCAGCAGGTACGGGTAATTCCCATGCTCATGATCTGAAGCTGACATCTGTTGAGCAAGCGGTTGAGGCCATGCTCCGAGGCCGCCGTCAGGCCCTTGACCTCGCACGTGTCGAGTTGACTGAAGGGCTGCCTGGTGCCACGGGTGAGCCCATGGTTCGCTACAGCCACAATCTTGTCACGTGGGGATTGGGCGTTGATTCAACGATTCAAGCCGAGAAAATGCGATGGATGGGACCAATTCGCTACGATGTTGGGATTTTGTTGGCCATCATGGCCAATCGTCGCCGTACGGCAACCCTCACCTTGGATGACCGCTACACGACCGATGATTTCACGCTCTTCTTGGTTCAAAATACGCAGACTGGTGGCTCGATGCTTCCACTCGCTCCGGGCGCAAGCACGGATGACGGGTTGATGGACATCGGTATTTTGAAGAAAATGAGCCGGCGAGACGTGCTCAAAGCCTTTGGTATGCTCAAGAAAGAAGGACGACACGTGTTTCATCCAAGGGTGGACTACCACCGATTCACTTCGCTGCGAATCGACACCGAAGAACCAACCGCCATCAATATCGACGGCGAGAACATCGGTTCAACACCGTTGAACATGACGGTGCTCAAGCACGCAACCTACCTCATGAGGCCAAATGAGAACGAGAAGCCTGATCAATGAGGCTTGGTCAGAACGAGAAATCCGAGAAATCCTCGTCATCGTCGTACTGCTGAGCAGGCGGTGCACGCTCTTCTTCAGGTTCAGGAGCAGCCTTCTTCACGGCCTTTCGGCGGCGAACCTTGGGCTTACTGGGCGCTTCTGCAGGTTGCTCTGACCGTGTCTGCGTTGGCGGTGCGCTTCGGCGCTGCTGCGAAAACGAAGCAGGAAGGGATGACGTTGTCGTCGTTTCTTGGTGCGTGCTCATCCGGTCCATTTCCTCGGCGGCCTCGGTTGCAACCACGGAACTCTTTCGTCCGGTTGGCGCAGAGCGACCAGGCCCACTCGTGGAAGTGGATGCAAGGACACTGTCGAGGTCGAAACCGCCCATGGGCTTCTCGTCCTTCTTTTTTGACGATTCTTCAGCGGTGGTCTGTTTCTTTTTCTCAGCCTGACGACGTTCCTTTTCTGCCTCACGGCGTTCTCGGTCTTTCCTGCGTTGGCGCTCCTCTGGCGATTCCATTCCTGCCTTTTTCGCAGCTTTTGCGTCTTTCTTGACGCTGGCGGCCTTCTTCATGCCCTCTTCACCGATGAGGATACGCATGGAGCGTCCAGCAGATTTCATCATCATACCTTTGGAGACGATGAACAAGCCGACACTGCCCCCAAGCCCGCCAATGAGGAAGAACATGATGAAGCCTCCACGGCCCAAGAAGGGCACATCGCCCTGAACCCATTCGTCGTCCGCTTCACCGTTGGCTGAAACGGTGGCTTCTTCCAGCGTGATACCGGTGACGAGAACGTAGAGGTCTTCTCTGTTGGTGTTTGATTCAACTTTAAGCGAACACTCGTTGGTGGCTCCGTGCCAAGATTTCAACTCACCAACGGCGTTGGAACCGGCTCCTTCGGTGGCGACCATGTAGCCGTGGATGGAAACGGGCTGGTGCCATTCGTTGAGAGAGGTCAGCCCGTAGAGCACGTCTTCTGTGGTGGGGATGAGCCCGAGAACGAACCATTTGGTGTCTGCTTCTGAATCCAATTGCTCGAGATTCACCGAACCTGCGCCTGTTTTTGGATAGAGCGGGTCCGACCAATCCTTGAGGTCGATACGCGCTCCATCACCGTCAACCACGGCCGCAGCATCGCTGAACGACATGGATTGAATGGCAACAGCCGTGGTCACACCAAACGCAAGGCCTCGTGTGCTCTGCTGGTTATGGCTGTCGTAAAATGCACTGGCAGCGAGGTAGCCCGTGAACGAGATCGCCGAGCCGTTTCCTTCCTGCAAATCTCCGCCTGCTGTCCCAGGAATGCATCCAACGGGTACAACGGTGTTGCTGGTTGAACCGCCGGACAGGGCGCTCTTCACGGTGGTTTCCTCCATGGAGAAATTCACTTGGACCGCTCCCGAACCCGTTCCCCACTCAGCGGTTGAGGGTCCGAGGCAGCCAGCCAGAAGCATGCTGGCGATGAGACAGATGGCGAGGGTACCTCTGCGCATACCCCGAGAGAGCGGGTGGAGTTTGAGAAGTCTTCCCTGATTTTTCTCGACATCGGAGTGGCGCAGTCGGAGAGATTTGAACTCCCGAGTCACGGGGACACCGGATTTCAAATCCGGCGCAATACCAGGCTATGCGACGACTG
>FUFK010042429.1_pt1 | contig 16363 bp, 23 predicted proteins | sample 1021851 | NCBI WGS metagenome assembly FUFK01 (sample SAMEA51879418, study PRJEB19060) | metagenome | reverse complement strand
AGTTAGATTATTTTAATCTCTTTTCTATATTTGTATATATCTCCATGCCTTCATCAGTTTTAAACCAATGAGCAAGAGCCGTATATGGATGTTCTTCAAAAGGTACTGTAAATAATTTTCTACCTGTACTTTTCCAAGAAAAAGTTCTTTGATCAGGCGAAAGCTCTATTATACCTTGTTCTCTAGCTTTAATACCAAAGTTTCTTAATTGAACGTTATCATCATTCATTAATTCTAAGAACAAAACAGGGTTTGTTTTAGCAAACACCATAAGATCTCTTTTAATCTCCTTAGAACTCATCTTAGATACTCCAGAACCAATTTCTACTCTCATTATAGCNTCAGCTANATCTATATCNGCNTNTCTAGCNGCCATTAAAGCATCTACTTCTAANTCTAAAANATCAACTTCATCTGCAGCAANTTTAGCTGGTATATGNTCTTCAAANAAAANNTTTCTATGTGGGTGATANAAAGAAAGTAATTTTTGTAAAACTGTTTTATTTTTAGGTACAAANAAAGATCCNTTTTGAAATATAATNTGNTCTAATCTTTGNTCNCCTTTCATTTCATCTACAAANGGTGTTCTTTGATTAGATGTATATTTNAGTTCTCTTTCGTAACCTTTTTCTTCGTCAAACCAAAATATAGAACTACCTCTAATTAAATAAGTTAAAGGNGATCTATTATTAGTAAGATAATACATTCTATCTTTTATTTCCCAACCGTCTTCTGGNTGAGGTTTTTTATTTGTTGTTTCAACTACTGGAGTTTCAACTATTTGTGGAGTTTCTTCAACTTCCACTTTTGTTTTCTTTTTTGCCATAATATAATATATAATAAAATTAATAAAAATAAAGTCGAGGCCGAAGCCCCGACTTTTAAATAATGATTAGTTCATTAACATGAAGTTATTAGCTCCTTGTGTAATTAAACATCTTTCAGATAAGTAGTGTACTTCCATTACATCTTTACCAGTTGTAACAGCACCTACAGAACCAGTTGTCCAAGTCTTCATTCTTCTAGACTCAGTGTCTGATTGTCTGTATCTTACATGTAAGAAAGGTCTCTTTAGGTTTTTACCTAAAACTTCATCATAAACTGAAGATACACCAGCTGGTATAACAACGCCTCTTATGTTAGTAACAACGTCGTTTAAACCACCTCTTGTACCTTTGTCATTTAGATATTTGAAGTCTGATTTATAGAAGTCATAAGAACCTCTTCTAAATCCTGAAAAACCTAAGTTTAACGCCATGTCTTCTTCGTTGTCGAATACTCCGTAAGAAGTACCTCCAGCTCCGTAAGAGTTCATNGAAGCTAACATGTCATCNAAAGCTAAGGCAGTACCTCTGTTTACGAATAACATATTNTCNTCAATAGCACCNTTTNNNTCNAANACAGCTAANATTGCATCGAACTCAGCTAAATCAGTAGCGCCNTTAACACCAGTAACACCAGTAGTTTGGTGACCTCTTGATGTTATAGCAGAGAATAAACCTTCAGTACCAGCATCAATACCAGTAGTAGAAGCAGATAAACCTAAACCACCTGTAGCGTTTTCAATTGTAGAAGCAGCTACAGCAAATTCACTTTCCATCATTGACATTTCAATATAATCACCGAAACGAGCTCTAGTATCACCTTCAGCTTTTAAGTACCATAGGTAACCGTTTTGTCCTTCTTCACCAGATATTTCTACCCAACCAATAGCAGACGCATCAGATCCAGATACTTCGTAGTAATCTTTTAATATGATATGTTTGTTAGAGTGTGATTTAAATTTAGGATCGTTAGCAGATGATCTTGAATCAGTACCTTTACCAAATTCAGAACCATAAACTAATATTCTATAAGCGTCAGAACCAGCACTATCACTAAAACCAGCGTTATCAAAATTATCGTTTGCATAAGGTAATATTTTCATGTTATTATCAGTAGAGCTAACTTCGCTTACGTAACCTCTTAAAGTTAGTGAGCTATTAGAAATTAATACAGTGTCACCAACTCTAATACCATGTTCGCCAGCAGCGATTGTGTTTCCATCAATGTCTTTAGTAATTGTAAACCTATTGTCAGAAGCATCATCGTTTCCACCTACAGCATCCTCACATGTAGCTTGGTAAGCTAAATGTAGTCTACCTTGCTCTGACCAGATAACTCTATCAGCAGCAGATGGCTCTTCAGCTCCTACTTGAGCTAAAAAACCTGAGATTGTTCTCTTACCGTAGATCTCAGCTTCTTTTTCCATAAGATCTGGTAAGTATTGTTGCGCCCAACCTTCAGTATTACCTGTAGTAAAATCAATATAGTTGGTTTGCAACGTTTGTTTACGAGGAGCTGCATCAATAGCAGTACCTCCATTAAAACTTGTAATTGCCATTTTTATTGTTTTTTAAATTATTTATTTCTTTTTCTAATTTTAAACTCAGAGTTTTGTCTTACGTTATCTTCACCTAACACTCTAAACTTTAAACCGCCAGCTTCAGTTGGTGCATTATGAGATTGTCTTGCGTCCATATTAACATTTTTAGACTTAGCAATACTATCTTTTAAAGCATCAGCTTTACCTTGCTCGTAAAAGTGTTTAGCAATAGCATCAGCATTCGTAGCTGTAAATAAAGATTTATGATAACCATTAGCGTCTTCTATTTCACTATTTTTGTTTAAGAACCTCTTAACAAAATTATTAATATCGCTTTGATCTTCTTTAACCTGATCCACATCTTTAACATTAAACCTGAANCTTTTGTCTCCGACATTNTATTCAAAACCTTTGAACTTGTCTCCAAAAACTTCATTAGTTTTATTTAAAAACGTTTTTTTATTTTGCTCTTGAATCTTCTTGTTAGACTCTTGCTCTTTGTTGTATCTATTAAAAAAATCTACTGCTTTCTGTTGCTCACTCGTAAGCTTTGAACCAGCTTTGATTTCTTCATAGTATTTGGACTTCTGCCCGTCCAAGTGGGCTTTAGCGCTGGCAACTTGCTCTTTTAACGCTAACTTTTTTCTTNTAATTTCTTTTTCATCATTTTCTTCTTCATCATAAGAAAACTGATCGTCCATCATAAAACTAACTTCTTCATCAGTTAAATGTGGTTTTGTATTTTTGTAGTATTCTCTTAATAAAGTATGATTGTCCATATCAGAATAATCTCTATTAAGTCTTACATAATCATTTAAATCACCACCAGTTTCTTCCATAAAGTTCATTAACTTTTTAATATTTTCTGGTAACTCTTTACCTGTTTGTTGAGCTTCAACTATAGCTTCTTTAGTTTCTGTAACTAATTCTTCAACTTCTTTAGCTTCTTCTTCTGTTATTTCTTGTACAACAGGAGTTTCTTCTTGCTTTTCCTCAACAGGTTTAACTTCTTCTGTAACCTCTTCAACTTCAGATTTATTTTCAGACACGTCTACTTTAGTAACGTTATCTTCTGTTTGTTGAGGTTTTGACAAGTCGACTTTTATAGGTTCATCGTCTTGTTTTAGTTTTTTCATTTTAGGTTTTTTAACCTTTAGTTTTTCTACAGTATTATCTATTTTAGGCTCTTCAGCCGTAACATTTTTGTTTTCTTCCATAATATAATATAATAATAATTAATAAATTTATCTAGGGCCAAAAGCTTCTAAACCTAAACCAGATCCGATAGTATCGTTTCCTGAAGACTCAAAACCTTTTAACTTTCTATCTTGTATTTTTTCGTTTGATTTTATTTGATTGTCGCTTATTCTTTTTTTATTACTTTCTTTTGCTTGTTCTCTTGACTGTAACATCTTCAACTCCATTTCTTTCATTTTCATATTTAACTCAAACTCGTGATCCATTAAAGCTTTTTTAACTTCAGCTTCAGCGTGAAGTTTACCTTTTTCTATCTCACCTCTTTGTGTAGCTAACTGTATTTCGTTCTGCATTGAAGCTTGCTGCTTTTGCATTTCTGCTTGAGCTGAAGCTTGAGTTTGTTGAGCGTTTGCATCGGCTTGAGCTTTCATATTTTGCTGTTGCATCATTTGATCTTTTTTAACTTTTTTCTTTCTTCTTATTTTTAAAAGCTGATTAGCTAGTTTTATATTTTTAACTTCTCTAAGATCAATAGCATCTTCTAAATCTATAGTTTGTTGAGATAATGCTGTTTGTATATTGTTTTCAAGCAATTGTTTTTCTTCTTCATCTGGCTGTAACTCTATAAATATACCAAAATCATACAAGTGTAAATTTTTCATTTCGTTTAAAGTAGCTACATTATGTGAGCCTATAGCTTGTACAAAAGCGTTTGCTGTTGGTGAATATTCTAAAACATCAGATATTCTAAGTGATAGTTGCTCTGCTATTTCTTGTGTTATAAAAGCACCTGACTGTAATATATGTCTTGTAGCTGTGTTACTATTAGCAGCTGCTAATTTTTGTACACCAACTAAAGATTTAGGATCTGGCATGCTACCATCTCTTGCTTCATTAAGCCCTGTCGTATCTCTTATCATTTGCAAGTAATAATTATAAGTATTAATTAAACCTTGCATTTTAGCGCCGCCACCTGACTGTATTTCTTGTATAGGTATTTTACCAGGATTAGGATCACCTTCAGAAGTCATTGATCTACCAATTATACTACCCGTTTGAAAAAACATATTTAAAGCTTCTTGTGGGTTATAGTTTGTTCCGTTACCTAAATCTATTTCAGCAAGACCGTCAGCGTCTAAATAAATACCATCAGGTATCATACGTGACATTACTTGCTGTAACTTTAAATGCGTAAGTTGTATCATATCAGCAAAACCAGTAATTCTACTAACCAATGACTCTATACGACCTTCATACATACGTGGGGCTGTTATTGAGTAATTCATTTTTACTTTTGTAAAATCACTTTTAGGCCTCATCATATTATCAGCCTTTTGCCATTTAATAAGTTTATCAGTACCTAGTATTAAAGCACCTTCGTATAAACACTCTATTTTTCTACCTAATCTTTCAAAAGCTAAATCTTCACCTGTAGGTGGATTAAATGTATCGTCTTTTTCTATTATTTTTTGTAATCCAGTTGCTGTTTCTTTTAATTTATAAACTTCATGAGTATAAGTTTTATAATTAAAATATAATATATCTATTTTATTATTATCCTCTTCTACATTGTTTCTACGATTACCATACCTGTAATTCATTTGATAAGAGCTTTTAGTTAACTCTTCAAGCTCACTATCTGATATACCAGGAAACTCTTTTATAAATTCGTTTATAGGTATAGTTTTTACTTCACCAACATAATATATATCATCAAAATAAGGTGACTCTGTATGTGAATAAACTATATTAGCTGGATCAACATACTCAACCTTTACACCTTCAGAAGTGTTAAATGTTGTTTTACAAGCAGCAATACCTAAAACAGTTAAATCATACAATACTCTTTTTCTAGTTAAATCGTACTTGTTACCCTCAAGCAAAACATTTATAGCTTGCTCTTCAGCTATTTCTACAGCTTGTTTGTAATTAAGAGACATGTGTAAATCAAGCTCTTCAGGTGTTTCTGGTAAATCATCTTGCTTGTTTTCTCGCAAGTCCATATTAAGTTTTTGTTTAGCTATAGCATCAAATGTTTTAGCGTTTATATCGTTTAATATAGACTCCATATACTTAGTTCTCTTCTCAACACCAAAAGGATCTTGTGAATAAGCTTTTACAGCATACTGTCTTTCTGATATACCATTAACAACTATATCTACAAATTTAGATATTATAGGTACAGGTTTCCAGTCAAGGTTTAAGTAGCTTAAGTCACCGTTTATAGATAACTCATCTTTATACTTTTGAACTGATTGCTCACCTCTAGCATATAACCTTAACTTGTGAAAGTTATTATAGTTATGATGGTATCTACTATTTTGATAACCTTGCCCTTCATTAAACCACTCTCTCTGTATAGCTTTTGCAACTTTCAAACCATACTCATACGTAGATTTTTCTGCATCGCTTACAACTTGGCTAGGAAAATTTTTATAATAACTCATATTATCTCTTAATTAATTTTGACATATTTCCAGTATTGTTATACTTAGCAATACTAATGTTTAGTTTTGATTTTTCTATTTTAACGTTTGGTGCGTACAAATGTCTATTACATGCCATTATAGCTAAACCGCTACTTATAGAAGCATCAAATTTAGTTCTTCTATTTATATCAAACTTTGCCCAATCGTTTAATGTTTTGTTAAAATATATATTACCATAATTACCTTCATTAATATGACCAACATGGTTTTGTATATATGTTTCTATAGCAGCAGCGTGAGCTTGTTTTATATCTTCACTTGAATTAGGTATACCACCTATTTCTTTTTCTGCTGTAGATAATTTATTCCAAGATTTATCAGGGCGATTCATACTATAACCTCTATAACCTCTTCTTCGTAAATAGTATAATAATCTTGGTTTATTATTTTCTGCTAGTAATGGCATACCGTAAAACACTAAAGCCATTAAAACGTCTTCAAAAAATATATCAGCTGTTTGTGGTCTAGCTATATATTCTAAGAAAAAATGATTTGGTGGAGCGTCTTCCATGCTAAACTTTGTTAAACCATGTAAAGCTCCGTTAGAACCTCTTCCGTCTACAGTACCGCTAATATCGTAGCTGTCGCAGCCAAAAGCGCCCATATGATCGTTGCCAGGATATTTGATTGCATTTTTTATTATAATTTTATTTTGTAAATGTTCTTGTGGTATCCAGCTTATTTTAAATCTACCTTTTGGATCTGGGTAAAATATTACATTTGTATCTTTTACTCCGTTTAACCATTGAAAGTTACCAGTAGAAATANTTGNGCTACCTGTACCATCGTTATAATCTATTTGTTCGTATATCTTAACTAAGTTAAATATACTATTTTTTGCCTCATCTCTAAACGCATGCTCTTCAGTTCTTGGAAACTGACGATAAAATTCATTTAAAGCGTCTTGATCGTTTTTTAAACCATCAACTTCGTTTTGCCAATAGTCTATTATACCGTAATCTATTAGTTCACCGTCTGGTCCGAAAACATCATCACTTGGACTATTAAAGACTGGATGTCCGTATTCATCAATAAATCCTTCGTAGTTCCACTCCATTGGGATAAAGAGAGAATAAAGCCCAGACTTTGTTTGTCCATTACGGTTTCGTCTATTAACATCTGAGTCATTGTATAATTTTTTAAAGTTATTACCGCCTTTATCTAGCGNNTTNNNAGTACNAGCCCATCATNCANTTACCAACTANTCCTACTACCTAANCNNAAACATGTTTTNGTNACNCGCCAATTNTTTAATATATTATCTGGTCTTTCCCANTTACCGCTTTCATCGTGCACTAATAAGTTTANNTTTTCACCGTCATAACTATTATCNCCTGTNTTTTTCCAGTCTATAGTTGTNTCNANNCCNNNTAANTCTTCTTGCTTTTNGTTNGNANTAATTTTTNTACGAGTAAACTTACTCGCAGGTACACGGTAAGCAAGCTCAGACTTAGGTCTATCCATACCATCTTGTATCGGTTTAAAGAAAAACGGGTAGTTAACAGATATTGGAACAACTTTGTCTGTAAACATTTTTTTTGCATCACCTCCACTTTTTGATAATATACCATATCTACTATCACTTGATATAGTAGCTAAATTAACTGTTTCTGCAGAAGACATAAACGAAAAGCCAGATCGCCTATTTTTTAAGTAGCACATACCGTAGCATCTTTTATCTGCTTTACATGCTTCCCAAAATATATAGAATAATCTATTAGCTTCTCTAAAGTCAGGTGCACCTACATCTATTTTACTCCATTGTAAATACATGTAATGACTACCTGTTATGTATGTTGACTTACCATTATTTTTAAACCAAAAACCTTCGTCTCTTCGTTTAAATTCTTCATCTATATAATCATACCACTGATTTTTAGCTTCTTCAGGATAACTACGCCAATCAAATATGTTTTTTAGTTTAGATAGTTCTTTAGGATATTCTAACTTTTGCCATTTGTTTTTATTGTGCACGTGCACTTGCACTGGTTCCAACGGCAGAGCAATGCGCAAACCTTGCAGCTCAATGACTTCACCAATTTTACCAGTTTTTGATATAACGATAATATCGTGTTCTTTATTATATCCATATTGCCATTTTTTACTCCTGTTCATACGAGTTATAGTCGTACGTTTAACAGGTTCAATTATTTTAACTAATGTTTGTTCGTAACTCATTTTGACCTACCTTCAGCAAAACCTTTAAATACTTTTTGTTTCTTTTCTTCTGGCTCTTTACCTTCAAGTATATTTTCTTCTTCTTGTATTCTGTTTAATATTTCAAACGCGTCAAATATAGCTAACTTCTTTGTAGCTGCAGCGTTTTTTAATCTATCAGCACTAACATCATCCTCTGTGTTAGTTATTATTTTTTCTTTAGCAACGTTAATCAGTTCTTCAACTGCTTTGTGCCCAGCTTGGATTATAAGCTTCTTCGTTTCCTTGATATTCATATTTAATTGTAATAAATTTAGTGTATACTCTATATAGTAGCTCGCCATCAATAACAAACTCATAGTTAGATATAGGTGTAAAACCTACAAGATCATTAACTTTAAAACTACCGTCAGTATACCTTACAATACCAATATTTTCTTGTGTTTCGCTATTATTGTATTTATCTTTGTTTTTTATAGGTTTAACCCAACAAAAACCTTTTGGTGAGTGCCACTTCCAAAATTTTTTATATAAAAATATTTGATCAATACTGTACTATATAAGTGTCCTCTTTAAAATAACTTTTACTATTTTTTTCGTTACCTCTTACGTCGTGCCATCTACGAAAAACATTATGGTGTAATATAACATCATTACCTATTTCTATATTTGTATCACCAATAATAGGTTTTGATATTACAGTCGCCTGTCTATTAACGTATTGATGGTTGAAGATTTCAGTGTTAAGTATTAACTCTTTATCTCCAACCTTCTTTACGTTATTATATCTTTTACCTATTGGCTTTACAACAAAGTTGTAAACGCTTTTCATTAGTATTCTAAATTATACTCTACAGATACAGCCATATTTTTGTTAAAGTCTTTCCACGGTAACACATCTTTATTTTTTCTAATATATATTGAAAACTTATTGTCTTCTTCTATTATATCACAAATAGTATGTCCACCATAAACTTCTTGACCAACAGCATAATGCATTGCATCGTTTTTATAATCTTTACCTATACTAATCTTCCTTATTAGCTTCGCCATTTTCAGGATATTTTATTTCACCGGTTTGTATATTTATATCAGCAGAACCATATTCTTTTTTTAACTCTTCTTGAGTTGTAGATATTTCTTGCTGTATAGAGCCTATTTGATGTAATAAAGCGTGCTTTCTAGTTTCTACCATACCTACTTCAATTTGAAAATTATTCATTCTACTTACTTGATCTTGAATTTTTTTCAATTGTTCTTCAGTTACTTTTTCTGGTTTTAAGTCTATTATATCTTCTTTTTTTGTCATTTTTATTTAATTTAATTATTATTCATTTATTGTCCACTCAGACTTAGCTAATTCAATTTTTATTTCATCTTGAGTGTAAGTTGTTTTACCATTTAAAAATTGTGGTTGGTCTCCACTATAACACACTAAAGCTTTACTTTTATCAACACTATACATTAACATATCTGCGTTTCTATTTAAAATTTTAGAAAAGTCTATCGTAGAGTTTTCTTGTGTTATTTCTTCAGTATCTAATATTACGTATGTTATCATTTTATTTAATTATAAGTTAGGGTGATCTGATACAAACATACTTGTAGAAACTAGTTCAGCATTAGAACTATCAAACGTTATAGAAGTTAAACCTGGAAAACCATTTACTTTTCTACAAGAAACATATTCTAAAAAGCCGTCAAAATCATTAATCCCAAAAATTCTAACAGGTAATGTACCAGAGTACTTAGGTCTAAAGTGATCTATTACTACTACGCTATTATTTACTACATTGTCAAAGGCACCTATAGTAGTGTTACTACCATCAGTAACCCAATCACTAAAACAGTTTGTAGTTAAATGCCCAGAAACGTATGTTCTTTTATATCTTAGTTCGTAAACAGCTTCTGCTTCTACTGTTATATTTTTTCGTATATCGCTATTAACACTGTGTCCAGTTCTTCTAGCTCTTCTTGCTGTAGTGTCTATTGACCAACCTGTGTCAGCGTTAAATGCCCAGCCTGAATCAGAAGAAAAATCGTAAGCAGTACCAAGCAATTCAGGGCCATAACCAGGATTGTGAGTGTCGTGTATTAAGCCTGTTAACTTGTTATCAAAAGGTCCATCACCTATTTTCCAATAACCCATTAAACTAGAAGAGTTATCGTAGTTACCTTTATCAGATAATAAATTAAAAGGTTTACCAGAGTTATATACAGCTGCTACAGCGTCGGAATCAAGAGCAACGTTCCACATTGCAAAATCTGTAATTTTTAAAGCTGAAAAACTATTAGCATGTTCGCTTAGTTGTAAAGATCCTGTGTTATCTAAATTTTGACTACTATTTGCGCTAGTTTCGCTAAAACCTACACCCGTGTTTGAATTATTTACATATAAATTAACCGCACCATCTCTATCACAACTTAACAGTATATGAATCCAAGTGTTTTGTAAACTAGTTATTGCCGTTGGTGCTGTTTTACTTACTACAGCATTAGAGTCTTTTACAAACTTTACAAATATTTTATCAGATGATGCAGTTCTTATTATAAGCTGATCATCATTACTTTGAAACTTAGAAAAAAACCTTTGATCTGTAGCGTCACTAAATTTAACCCAAAAAGAAATAGTAAAATCAGATGTACCTAGATTTAATGTATTACCAAAATCTAAATATTGATTAGTACCGTTAGTGTTAAGGCTAAACTCATGTTGTCTAGCATTTGACGTTACTATTGAATTACCTAAGCTTAGCACTATGCTCTATTTTTATAATCTGGTCTTGGAGCTACATAAACAATAACAGCTCCACCATTTAACTCTACTTTATCCCACATACCGTATATTGTTATGCCTTTTGGAAAAGCGTCTGAACTAGTAATTTGATCACTGTCGTTATTAGTTTCGTTTGTTACATCTGCAGTAGCATCTCCACCCCAGTCAGTGTCTAAGGTAAAAGGTCCATCGGTTGAGGCAAAATAAGTATCGCCAAGTCCTAAATTAGAACCACCATCAAGAACTTCTAAAGCTTCAAAAGTAGTTTCATCTAACATAGTTATAGCACAGCAATAGTATTTAGAAGTAGCCATTGTTAAGTCTAATTTAGCACCATCACCTTTTAAAAATGTTGATCCAAACATACCAAAGTTATATGCTGTATCTGTTGAGTTCATTCCCATAATTTTATTTTTTTACTTTTTCAAGCGATCGTCCGCCAAAATAAGCACCGATCACAGTTATTAATACTAATTGTAAAAGATCTACATAAGAATCTTTTACGTTAAAATTTATTGCACCAGCATCTATAAATACTAATAACACTGTGCTTACTACTAAGAACACTAACACTAGTGGTCTTATATTTTTGCTTAACCATGAATCACTATTCATATCAAGCTTCCATCTCTCAGTTACTTGCTTTTGCATTTCAGCTTCGTAACTCATTATCAAATCTTTTATTTTTGCTTCAGCTTCTAGCTTCTCTTCTTTAGTTGTAGTTAAGTTATCTAAAACTCCACCTACGTTTTTTACTAATTCACCAGCACCAGCTGAAAATATTTTTCCTAATATACTCATTGCCCGTTGTTTGCGTCGTTTTCCCAAGGAAAATCATGGCTACCAGCTTCTTTTGCTACGCCATCAACAATAATCATATCTTTACCGTTTATTGTTTTTCTTGGATATGTTATACCATTATATCTTACAAAATCATCGCTATAAGCTAACTTACCTATTCTCATATCAGTAGAGTGTCTCATTTCGTGATTTAACACTTGTCTTTCTTCTTTGCTACCAGGTATTATATTATTGTTTATATAAATACTACCGTCCATATTAGCTTCACCCATAATACCTTCACTAAGTGGCTTTCTAATAACAGGTGTACCTGGTATAGAAGTATCACCAGCTTCACTGCCAAATTTAAGTTTATTTCTTAAATTACCACCAGTCATATAGTGTTTTTTTGCTTTACCTAGTTTATAGCCCATTATCTATCAATATCTTTTATCATATCATCAATAGCTTTATTGTAAACTTTATCTGTATATGATTTATTATTAAAAAAAGTACTACGCTCAGATATAGGTAAATCTTCTTCACCTAGTAATACTCTATATATTCTACTTATAAGTTGAGAACATTTAAATGATGTTTTAAATACTGAATATTTAATTGTTGTTCTGTTACGATGTCTCCAAGCTTCGATCCAACCATCACGTCTTAATCGTTCCCATCTGTTTTTATCCCAAGAGTATGTGTAAACTCCGTCAATAAAATCGTTTCGTGTAAATCTTTTTTTACAATCTAAATAAATTAATAATTCTAAGTCTGCGTCTTTTAACCCGTAAGTTTTACAGGCCCATTTTCTAACGAGCCTGTAATACTTAAGGATATTTAATTCACGCAAATCTTGCGCGGTTAGTCTCAACAGTTAACTATTAAGAGTTAGCTGCTGCTACTGATATTGCTCCGCAAGAAGTAATACCACTGTGGATGTATATTGCATCTTTAGTAGCATTGTTACCTTCTATAGAAGAAGCTCCTACTGTAGTAGTAGCATCATCTGCAACAACTATATAACCATCTGTATAGCTAACACCTGTTCCGTTAATTGCATCTACAATCGCTTGCATTACGTTGAAACTTTGTCCTGCTGTAATATTTAACAATACACTATCAGATTTAACAACCTCGTCATTACCTGCTGTTTGTATATTGTTAATACTTTCAAAGAATATAGTTAATTCATCTGCTGCTGTACCTGCCGCGCCAGAGTTACTAGGATAAAATCCAGTAATCTTGCTAACCGGTACTAACACTGAGTCGGCCGTGATAGCATCATCATCGTCCTCATCAGCTACTGTTCTAAAGTATAAATACTTTTCCATTGCTGTTCCCATAATTTTTACGTTTTTAAGTTAATGATTAATACTATGCGTTAGCCGCTGCTACCACAATACTGTCTGCTGCCATACCTGTTAATGAAGGATGTACAGTTTTTGCTGCTATCGTTGTTCCAGCTACATTAGTTGTAACATCATCAGCTATAACTATTAAGCCATTTGAATGTGGTGATTTAGCACCATAAACAGCTTGAACAATAGCTTTCATAACGTCTTCAAGATCACCTTCTGTAACAGTACATAACACGTGATCTGCAACAACTACTTCTGCGGCAGTGTTTTGAGCTCCAGCACCATTAGCACCACCATTAATAATGCTATCAAACATTATTTTAATAGTAGTAGCACTTCCTGGTACTATACCTCTAACTCTGTCGGCCGGAACCATTAATGATGTTCTAAAAGTAGCTCCAGTTCCTGAAGCGTCAGTACCATCATCGTTGTCTTCGTCAGCAACATTTCTAAAATACAAATATTTTCTCATTTTAGTTTTGTTTTTAATAATTAATAATTGTTTATTGTTTTAAGTTTAAGGATTTAGGTTTATGGTTTAGGTTTAATCTATTAATACCACGTCAACTGAACGTATAACGTAATATAATATGTCTTTGTACTGAACACCGTGGCCTGCATGTTTATCGTAATACACGACGTCGTTGTTTTTTATACCTTCAACTAGATTACCTACAGAAATTACTTTCGCTTTAGTGTATCTGTTGTCTTGATCGGTATCTTCTGTTACGATAAGGCCTGCCACTTTTTTTTGTTCAGTTTTTATCTTTTCTACGATTATGTAATTATTAACTGCCTTCATTTATTCTTATGTTTGAAATTACACAATCAGCAGATATAATTGTTGAAACTACACTAACAGCATTTTTAAGTGCTGATTTAGTTACTAACACTGGGTCTACAATACCAGCTTCTACCATATTAACATCTTCACCAGTTACTACATTAACACCAACACCATCTGATGGTCGTGGACCGACTTGTTCTAAGCCAGCATTTTTTAATATAGTATTAAACGGTGATGATATAGCTCTTAGCAATATAGTTTCACCTATATTATGTGAAGTTATTTGTTGTGATGCATTTAGTAAAGCAACACCGCCACCAGGTACAATACCTTCTTTCAAAGCAGCTTTTGTTGCGTATATAGCATCTTCAACTCTATCTTTTTTTTCTTTTAGCTCTATTTTAGAACTACCACCCACTTTGATGATTGCAACACTACCTGATAACATAGAGAGTCTTTGCTCCAGCTTCTTTTTAATGAAACCATTTTTTTCGTTAGAAATGAGTTTTGAAACGAGTTCGATTCGTTCTTGTAAATCCTGTTGAATATCATCTATAGTTGTTATTACAGTATTATTATTATCTGTAGTTACATATTCAGCTTCACCTAAACAATTAATATCTATTAAGTCAAGATCATCACCTAGTTCTTCATTAATTACTGTAGCACCTGTTAGTATAGCTAAATCTTCACAACTATCTTTTGTAGTAGGACCAAAGCCTGGTAAGTCAATTATATTAACTTTTATGTTACCTTTTACTTTGTTCATCATTAAAGCAGCTTTTACTTGCTGTGCAACTGGAGCTACTATTAATAACGCTTTACCTTTTTTAATAACATGCTCTAATATTTTTTGTATTTTACGAATATTAGGTATTTCGCTAGAAACTATAAGAATATATGGATTTTCTAGCTCACATTTATGTTTTTCTGCGTTTGTAACAAAATTTGGTGACGTTAAACCACACTCTATTTGTACTCCATCAACTAATTCTACGTAAGTTTCATCAGTTGGTGATGTTTCCATCAAAACTACACCGTTTTTACCAACTTTTGTGTATGCTTCAGCAATAATTTTACCAAGTTCAGCGTCATTGTTGCAAGAAATAGCAGAAACATTGTTTAACATGTCGCCTTGTACGTCAATAGACACATTTTCTAAGTATTCGTTTACTTTTTTGAGGCAAGAGTTTATACCTTCTTTAATTTCTCTTGTCGATGTACCGGTTTTTTGCACTTCTGTAGCATCTTTTAGCAACGCTTGCGCTAAAACAGTAGCAGTAGTTGTGCCATCACCCGCTTCTTTTACAGTATTTTGTGCAGCTTCTTTAATTAAAGTAGCTCCGATATTCTCAACCGAATCATATAAGACTACGCTCTGCGCAACGGTTACACCATCTTTTGTTATGACCGGTTTGCCGCGTCCATCTTCGTAAATAACGCACTTTCCTGAAGCACCTAATGTGGACTTTACGGCTTCTGCTAGCTTATCAACGCCAGCTATTATTCTATTTTTAGCTTGATCGCCAAAGTTTAAGTCTTTGACGATCTCACTAGGTAAGTTGTATTCCATTTAATTTAATTTAATTTAATTTACTCGAATGTTTTAATAACTTTTGGGCCTTTCGTTGCCTCTAACTTTTTTGAGAAGTGGTCGATGCTTCCATCAATTGCTGCTTCTGCACCTTCTATGGTTTCTCTACGGGTTACATCGTGCCAATCTTTACCATCTGTATCAGATACTTCTGTTTGGTAAAAACCATTTGGTAGTTGCGTTATCCTCCAGTTTTTTTTATCTGCAAGATGTTGCCACTGTTCTATAGTTTTTTCATTTGGTTTGTAATTGTACGATGCTGTACTCGTTTTATAATATAAATAAGTCATTTTGGTTTTATTTTTGGTTAATTAATTATTGGTATAGGGTGTTTCCCTATTCTGTTTTCGTGCCTCTTCCGAAGTTACCACGATTATTTTTTATGCTCACTCGTTTCACTGATCCGTTAGACATGTGATGTATATCACTGTTAGATCTTTGGCCTAACCTTTGGTTTTGTGCTTTACGTGCTTTACGCAAAGCTGTTTTTGCCGCGGCTATATCTCTTCGTTTTTTAGCTGCAGCTGCTTTAGGTGTAAGCTTTTGCTTTAAAAATATTGGTGAACTTTTCATATATCTATTATTACATAGAAAAAAATATATTTACTAATATTGGGGTTAAGTGTTGCCCCCCTCCCCCGCCCCCACCAGCCATATACAAAACGCTTTGCAAAAGGCCCACGGGCCCCTACGGCNAGCATTTACCTGTAAACATTTTAGCTTTTACTGCTTTGCCTTTTAGCACAAACTAAATTAGTATACAACTCGATACTATATATAACTAAATAAAATTAATACTAACTAAATAAAATAAAATAATTATGAAATTAATAACTAAAAGATTTGTAATTCGTAAA
>FUFK010040948.1_pt1 | contig 16363 bp, 34 predicted proteins | sample 1021851 | NCBI WGS metagenome assembly FUFK01 (sample SAMEA51879418, study PRJEB19060) | metagenome | reverse complement strand
GTAACTGATTCTGTTGGAATAAACAAACTTAGTTGAGGACCAAATCTACCATCATTGACAGTAAATTTAACAGGTAATGGAAGTGCTGGATTNAATTCTTGTTGTTGAGTTAGCCATTGAANTANTTTTGTAANACGTTTTTAATAAATTGATTNGGAGGAACATTATTGTCTTTGCAATAAGTTCNTATTTGTTTTGCAAGAAGATCATCAGTTCTGATTGAAAAGATGTTTCTGTTGTAATCTTTATGGCGATCTNGCTTGCGTTCTTGAAGTTGACTTAGAACTTGTTTCCCTGCAAATTCTGCTTCTTCTTGNGTCATAGAGTTGNATCAATTTCATTTATTANAAGTGTAAGGGCTTTNCCTTGTTCAGCCGTTCTNATGTCATCAGGACCAATTCCTTCTNNTGTAATATCAAACATTTTTTTGAATTTATCNATTACAGAATCTTTTTTATCAGGATATTGTTTTGNNAGATTCATCATCTTGGTTACTACNGCATCNTTGGCANATTNNGATATAGGNTTACCATAGTNNTTATCTTNNATNGATTCAACAGGTTCACCTTTATCGTTAGGTTTGCTAGGAGTTCTNNTTATNCGATCTTCTTTCTCTGGTAAAGCTTCTTCTTTNTTTGCATCTTCAATTTCTAAACCTGCCCAAAGTTCAAANGCATCNCCAAAGGAATAACAAGCACANGCACATAAGCACCTTCTATGAGCCTTTTGAAGATCATTNGATGATATATCATCAAAGGGAATTGTTTTATTAAATCCAGAAGTTATTGCATANTGATAGAGAGGAAGTCTTATCCCTGTCATNACNTTTTGAAAATAACCTANTATGTAACCTGTATTATCTGGTGCTTTCCAAATAAAACCTCCTTCNGGATTTGGTTCTAATGCNAAAAACCAATTAGGTGCNTTTTCTCTAATTCTTTGTGCTGTCTTTGCCCANGAACAATAAGGAACTTTGCCTTTNTAATAAATATCGTCTTTTGTTATAAGACCACCTANATTAGGAATNTCAGTTATTTGTGGANCTGAANNTGTNANAGANATCGTCATGTTTAATTANTATTAGTAAACTAATAGTATACTAATCACAAATGGAGGATATTGCAATATATGCTCCTGGTAATTCATNTTTATTNATATATCTNTTNTTTGTATTAAGTTCAACGACAAGAGAATCATCCTCTAANACNCTNCCACCNGCACTAACAGACAATCCATCTAAAGTTGANCTAGACAGCTTATCAATNTCTCCATTACCTCTACTNNNGCAANANTTAGGTGCTGAAGGTTTTAATACATCTGCATTTTTTCCTGTTCCATAATGTGATTTAGGTCTAGGAAAAACAAATTCTATTTCTGCTCTCACAGGTAAATTTAATGCTCCTGATGAATAACATTCAAGAGCAGCTTCTTTAACATCAGTTCTCCAAGGTTTTACTTTCTTAGATGCTTCGATCATTGCACCCCAACGTGTAAGAGTTTTAGATCCTTGAGGAGCAGGAATTCCAACAACCCTTATTGTTATTTCATTCATGCTGCGTTTCCTAGTACAAAAACTGGTTGATACCATCTCATTTTACGCTCCTTACGTTTAGCTCCCTTTAATACTGTATGCCAATGACCTCTTCGCCAATGTGGTCTTAACTTTCTTTTATTTCCAGTAACAATCAACATATCTTCATCTTGTTTTGGTTTTAGTTTCACAACTCTTGTTGTAAAATCTTTTCCTACCCAACAAATAGCTCTTGGTTTTATTTCACTTTGTACTTTATATTTTTTTTGTAAAGGTACAATNTTTGATGGGATATATTCTTCAGTAATAATATCTGGCTGTTGATTCATTAATAAAATTAAATTAACAACAGTTTGAAAATGTTCTTTGATTAGTTCATCAGCTACTGGTAATTTAATAAATTTAACCATATTCAAATTATTCCAATTAAATGCGTAATAGTGTATTTTATTTGGTTCGATTACAAAATTTACATAAACATCAAATTTGAATTTTGGATTTATTAACATATCTTTTGCATCTTTGTTATCCCATTTATGGCATTCAATAAATGAATATTTGATTTCGTTAACTTTATTTGAATTTAGTAAAAAGAAACTTGGATTTATTATGTTTGGACTTTCTGTAAGTTCAAGATTATCAATATTAGTATTAATTAGTGAATTACATAAATCATCTTTTAAATAGTAAGCAGGGGAATCATAAATATATTGCTGACTTCTATGTTTGCAGTTGATATGTTCTCTCGCTAAATCTTGCCAGGAATANAAGTTTTGTGGGGATTTATATTTATATAAAAATTGTCCTCTGGTAATTTTTGGTTTTGTTTCAAGTACAACTTCTTTAACCTTAGTTTCTTCTTTTTTACGTCTTTCAGCAAAAGCAGAACTAATATCTGCTCTTCTTTGTTTATTATTTAACTTTGGTAATTTACTCGGATCATTAACAGTAACCCATCTATCACCAATTTTCATATGAAGAGTACCTGTATTTGGATGAATCCATAANTCTCCNTCTTTTGCATCACCTCTACGTTCAACTATTTTTCTTTCTAGCTTTTCTTCTTTCTTTACATAAAGAGTTGCATCTGATTCATAAAAAAATAACTGTCCTGCTGTTTGCTCTTCCTCATATGCTTTCTTTTCTTTATCGTTGATAATTTTAGCTCTACTTTTATATTTTCCACCTCTTTTTTTATATTCAGATTTAATCCAGTTTGTAGCATACGATGATGGAAAAACTTTAAATTTTTTTTTAGCTTCTTGTTTTATTTTTGCAAAAAGACGTTTATCAATACATTTATGACCTAATTTCGTATAATTCTTTTCAATATGTCCTTGATAATACTTTTGTAATTTGTATTGATATTCTTGTTCAGATAATTTTTTACCTTTTCTNAATTTAGAAGGTTTTGGCATCTTTAATTAAATAATAGATATATTTATATATAACTATACATCAANNTACATTATCCTTCAAGTTCTCTTATNCGTCTTTGNATATCATCAAATTGTACGCAATATTCTTTGTCAGATATTTCTCTCTGAAACCATTGCCATTCAAGTGTGGCAATCTGATTATTCAATTCTGCAATTAAATACTTTTTTCTTCGATCAAGTTCACGATAAAAACATTTCATTTTCTAATCCACCATTTTCTCATAATTTTACTTTTAAGTTGTTTTGATTTCTGTATTTTTAAACTTAGATAAGTATCATCAAGTTCGCCAATAATATGACCAAAATCTCCTTGAGATGACATCTCTAATGATCTTTGAAAGTTAACAATTGAAGCTTTTATTAGCTCCAGGTCTCTACCTGAGACATCAAGTATATATCTCATTTTTGTCCTCTTAGTTTGATATTTACAGCTATTTTATTTCCTAGCATTTTTTTTATCTTCTGCACCTCTTTTTCTGTTAAATCATTAAATATTTCATATCTTCCTACCTGATTTTTAGCAAACATCCTATGTATTTTTTTCTCTAAATTTTTGTAATCTCCTCTTGCTTCGCTTACTGCAAGCACTTCATCAGGTAACTGTTGTCTAACTCTGTTTTTTATATTCCTTACACAAGAACAACCTACTTTATGACTACCAGCACTTTTAAAAAAATAAACGTGGCCTAAATTTTTTTCATGATCCCATTTTTTTTCTTTTTTACGTTTAAAAAATGTAGCTACTGTTCTCCCATGAATACCTATATTTCCTTCTGCAACATCAATTGCCAATTGTTCTAATTCAGTTTCTGAAATTAAATAATGTTTTTCATCACCAGGTAAATTATCATAAGCATTGTTATCGTAAACTACTCCAGTTGATGTAGGAAACATATTAGTTCCAGCAGTTGAGATACTTATAGTCCTCGTATTGTAAAAAGGACTCATCTTTGAATAAAGGTAGCCCATATCAAAACACCACCTGTTTAGCTTCAAACTTTTCCCAGGCTTCCTGCCATGCATCTTTGCATCGCTGCACAGGTTGATCTTCATTCAACATACACTTGCCTTTATATGCCCAGATCGTATTGCAGATATCAGGTTCGATATCACAATTCATCTTAAGCATTTCGATGTAGCAACCTAATTGTTTATCTGTCCTGTATGGTTCTGTCCAACCTGTTCTTTTCTTAAAATCATACTTTGTATCTCCCTTAGTCTTAAGATCAATCAATCTGATCTTTTTAGCCTTAGTATCATATCCAATAAGATCAAGCTGACCTCCTACATCCTTAACAGGGTTTGACATCATATATTCAACACCCATAGGTTCAAAATGTGTGAATAACTCAAGTTCAAACAATGGGATAGCCCATTCTTCATAATCTCCCATATCAATATCATCACTACCTAACATCTTCTGTTCTAAGCAGTAATGAACAGTTTCTCCCCTGGGTTGCCAAATATGTCTTAATCTTTCAATGTTTTGTTTGGCTTCTTCATCTAAATCACTACAAACTTGAGTAGTTGAATACTTCAACCACTTGTTTGATCTTTCACAAAAGTATTTGTGTTCACGTTCACTTCTAAAGACAGGAAGTTTAGGAAGTTTTTGAATAGTTTTCATGTTTAATTAAAAAAATGTTGGATAGTCTTTGGGGTTGATTACTTCTACTTTNTCTTCTGGTGGTGGAGGTGGTGGGGGTTCTTTAACCCTAGCAAGATTTTCAAACTTAACACCTTGATAACCTTTGANNTATAAAGGATGCCCATTACAGGTATCAACAACTTCTTTCCATTGTGGACTAGGTTTATCTAAATCTTCTAAAGTCCAGTAACCTTTTTTGATNCCATCTTTGAGAGTTTTNATTACTGATAAACGATCAAATATTTTTTCCATTAATTTTCTCCATTTATAGCTCTATCCAAACCTAGCTCTTTTAAGGTTGGTGGTAATTGATTATCACTAGCTTTAAAATATTTTGGTTTGGGTACAATCTGTTCATCCTTTGCAAACTTAGATTCCTTTATCTCATAAATATTCATCCAACCACCTGCTATTGCCCCTTCAAGGGCTTTCTTTTTGTCTTTGGGTGTGAATGTTCGTAACTTATCAAAAATCCTCTCTGCAACCTTTGTAGAGCAAGTAGCCTTCTTCCGATGTCTTACAGCCCACCATTCAACAATAAGATCAGCATATTCTTTAAGATCACCTGGAATCATATTTGTTGAAATAATTGCAGATGCAAAAGGATCAGATCCATTGCTTAGTGCTTTTGGTTTTCTTTTTGCAGAACTTTTCTTTTTCTGTTTAAGAATTAATCTGATGTATTGAGGAACTGATAATTCTTCTCCCCTTGCTTCATCACAGAATTCGTAAAGATCAGGTTCTAACCAAATACAAACTTTTTTACTTGACATGAATATATATGTGTTTGTTACTGACAGTAGATGATATTTATTTATATGTCAAGCAAATATCTTAAAAATTCTTTTCCTTATCCTAAATAATATATATTTAATATATATATATTATATATATAATATTTAATACACTTATAATATTTATTTACTTAATATATATTTCTTTTTCTTTTGGTTCTTTTCTTTTTCTTTTTTGGCCTTTAATAGGATATATATTTATATATCATAATATGTTTAATTATATGAATCCTGGGGTATACTGAAGTTAGTCGCTGCTCCTTTGAAAGAATTTACTATTGATGACTCTAAATAGATTTGGAATCGACCCCAAACTTTCAATCAAAGATGCATATGAGTTCCCTTCGAGGATGTTTGAAGAGTCAAGGTTCATTTCATGACCTAATTATTCATTCATAAGCGATTAGTCACTAGCACACGAGTGATGTTACTCATCAGTAAACTAAAAGGCTATTAAGTTTTACTTGATAGTCTTTTTATTTTGTGTTATATATATTTATATCTAATTGTATATTTATGCCACAAGGAAGACCTAAAACTGATGATCATACAAAAATGATGATTAATTTTACTGAAAAAACAGCAGATAAACTTAGAGAGAGAAAGGAAAAAACTGGTTTACCTGTCTCTTGGCAAGTTAGAACTGCTGTTGATAAGTATTTAGAAGATAATGATTAAATATATGGTGTTTTAGTTTCATATAAATCTTTATTATGATCCCACCACATATCAATAATATATTTTTGACTACCGAAAAAATAACCTCTATCTGATTCTCTACATTCTTCAATATAGAATTCTATAAAAGGTTCATAATAATCAGGATGTAGATTATTATTTTTAGCTAATTCTCTAGCAGCATCAGAACAATGCTCTTCAAACTTTTCATTGATATAAAGACCATCATAAGTCTCTAAAGTTTGCTGTTCTAGTGGGTTATCAATCATTGATCTCTATCCTCCCAGTTACAAGAAAAATCAGAATCTTCATAATCTTCTTCAGATATTTCATCTGTATCTGAATATTCCCAATCTCCTATATCATCAGTTGAAAAAATACCTCCATCAAACTTTCTAAAATTTGAACGGATATCATCTTCATCTATATCATCAGGAGTTTTAATACATAGATAATGACTTGTCATTGATGTCACTTTTAATTTAAAGAATTTCATAGTTTTCGTTAGCGAATTTTCGTGTTTGTTATTTTTTTATGAAGTATTTAAGTCTATCTTCATATTTTTCAATATTGGCTAGAGTTTCAATATCTTCATTATCTTCGTAATCATCGCAATACTTATCGTATTGCTCCATATTACGATTAAACATTCTCTGAACTAAATCTTGTTTAATTTGAAATTCAGATACTATTTCTAGCTTCCTATCTTCCTCCCAAGAGACTATATCAGGTTCATTAATAACTTCATCATACCAACCATAAAAAGTTGATTTATGAACGTCATCAAATTCTCTCATGCATCTTTTAACTACTTGATTCCTATTGAGTTTTTTAACTCTAATAAGTTCTTTCATTCTTTCTCTACAGGATTCTTTATTAGGGTTTTCTTTTACCATTATTCAGCCTCCATCATTGATTCTTGTAAATCAAAAATAGGTTTGCTTTTTTCCATTAATTTTTCTAATAAATCACTATCGTTACATCCTGCACAACTATCAATAATAAATTCAACATGATCATTGACATATTTTTGTAGTTGCCAGAATTTTTTATCTGATAATTTAATTATTTTCATTCTTCTCCTTCCTCCCATTTAAGTGCATTATCAGAGTATTCTTTTAAAACCTCGATAACATCGGCCATTGTATAACCTCTCTCAATGGTATTTTCGCCATAAGCTAAATCAGAAATCTCTTTTATAAAAAATTCCCTTTTATTTGAATCAATCCATGCCTTATCGATAGGCATATCTTTAAATCTTTGTTTATAGTTCATTATTTAACCTCCATAGCTTTTTTATATTCATTCTCTAATTCTTTTTCAATTTCCTTCCAATTATCAGGCCACCCTTGATAAGGTTGAATATTCTCTGAAAACTCATTAAATATCCAGTTAAAACCTTCATTTAAAACCATTGATAGCATTTGCTTAACTGGTCTTGCATCGGCCTTGGCTAACGCCTTAATAGCTTTTTGTTGTACGTTTGATAAACGTAAATTTGATTCATTCATGATTAATTAATTGTATAATTATATATTTTAGTATATACTACATTAGTATACTAATCAACCCTAATTCACCTTTAATGTCTTTTATTAAAAACCTGATTCATGATCACAACATAAAAACCAATAATGAGTTTAAATCTTTCATTAAAAATCAGAAGTTATCTCAAGTTAATGAGATAACCTCAGATAATAACGATATGCTTTATAAACTCTTATTCTTATTACTTTTAAAATCTAAACACTAGCTAGTTTTTTATTTCTTTTTATCTCTTTTAATGCTTCACTAGCTCTTGTATTCTTCTCTTGAGTTCCATGTAACAATAACGCAAACCCATTAGCACCTTTTGACTCATATGCGTGACTGTCGTCAGTGTCTATCGGTAGATTTAAGATTTTAGCTTCATTAGTTGAAAATACAACTTTACTGAATCTCTTAAAATAACCTCTATCAATCAAATAATCAAATTTCCCTCCATAACTTGCAACTACTTTCATATTGTTAGGTATTGATCTATTAGTAGGAAATAATATTAAATTCTTAGTATAAAAATAAAATATTAAATCTTTATTCATTGAAGCTACTTTTTTAAGTGCCTCTAATTCAAAACGTGTATATATATCCCCGCTTTGATTCCATCTAACTAAATTTATATTCTTACTTCTTTTACTATTTAAAGACACATTAAAACATTCTACTAACCCGTTAAAATCATCTTTTTTAATATACTCATTTAATAAACTTGTATTATGCCTAGTAAGGTTATATAAACTAGGATATAACGCCTCTAATGTTGCACTATAACAAGTAAATTCAGTACCTTTAAACCTTTTAACCGATCTCTTACCGTCTTCATTCATAACGGCATAAGCACGGCATTTATTAGCCGCTGGGCAAGTTAACCCACTACTTTTAGAAAATGTAATGGTGTTCTTAAGTTTAGAGTTATTCACTCCAAACTTAAATAATTCTTTTTTCATTTTTTAATTAATAAAATAAGTTTTTAATTGAAAGTAAAAAAATACTTTCATAAAAGGATGTTTAAAACATCCCTTTAAGCTAGTATTATTTTTAATTTATATAACTATATAACTAGGTAATTCCCTTATTGGATGTATTTCAAAATTATTCTCTATTACATACGCTATACCTTTATTATATTTTTCTTTATATGATTTCATAAATAAAGTCATGTCACAATCTTCTTCCAAATAGATTAATTTTTTTATTGAATCTATATATGAAAAATTAGTAATTTTATCTTGAATATTTAAATCAATTAAATCTTCAATACTAACCTCTAACCATCCATGACCAGCATCATCATGCTTAGTAAATACCTTATCTAAGTTCATTGAAATTTATCCTTACTAACGTCTATAACTGCTATTTTCATTAAATTATTATATCTAACATTCAAATAACCTACTTTAAACCTTTTAGCGTCTTTTTTATTTACATAAGCACCACTTACAAGTGGATTCAAGTTTTGAAAGTCTTTATTAGAGTTATAATGCTCTAATATCTCTTTTTTGCTTTTAAAGTCGGTACTATAAGCACCCCTAACCGTTAAAGTGTGATTCATTTTTTTAATTAATGTAAGTTGAAAATAAAACTATTTAATAAAAAATAGTTTTTTAAAACTATCTAAAATTAATTAGATAGCTTTAAGAAACTATTATTTAGTTACTTTAAAAAAGTCTTTTTCTAATAAATTTATTGTATGTTTTCTTAAATAATCCTCTAAACAATAGTGAAGTTCTAATCTTGCATCTTGCCCACTAACATAATTAATTTTATTTTCACTTATCTTTAAACGTCCAGTACTTCCATAGTTACCACTAATTAAAGGTAAGCTATCATTATTTAATAAAGTTCTATATTCTTTATAAATTCTTTTACTTAGTTTATTTTTTTTAATTTTCATATCATTAATTAACATTAATTCACTACCACTAGCATAATTAATGTCTACTAAATCTTTAACAACTATTCTAGTGTGATACTTAACATAGTTTTTTAAGTCTTTAATTGTTTTCATTGTTTTTAAATTAATAATGTGAATAAAAAAAACTAACCCTTTAAGAGTTAGTTAAACATAAAACTTTTCTATTCTCATAAAATAGAATTGTTTTTCTTAAAATCTTTTCTTGATCTTTTAATGCTTTGATTAATAGCTCTTGCTCTTTAATCTTAGAATGTAAAAGATTAATTTCATTTTTCATAAGTTTAATTAAATAAAATAATATAAGGATATATTTAATTATATACCCTTATTTTGTTTTTGACTAGATTTGATTTAATAATGTTTGTACTTGATTAGTTCTTTCTTCTAATCTTGTTTTTAAAGTGTTTGTAATTGTTAACCCTTGCCAAAATAGGATTAAAAAACAACTTAGAAAAATAATTGATCTTGTCATGATTTAATTAATTTAGTGATGTTTAGCTTTAGTTGACTTGTAAAGCATTGTTTGATGTAAAGGGATGTAATACCTATTAAAGATAATTACACCCCTTAGAATTGATTTAAAGAGTACTAGAGAGTTAATCTTCAATGTAGTCATCTTCTTGAGATAACTTCTTTTTCTTACCGTTAAAATGGAAATATCCATTTTTGGTATATCCAAAATATTTACGTGACCATGTTCCCATGTCCACGTCTTTTGATTTCTTTTTCATATTCAATTTTTAAGGTGCAGTTTTAAGAAGATATACTATCTCCTTATTATTAGTATAGCATAAAATATAACTAAATATATTTATATATAATTATCTTAACAATTTGTAACAATGGGGGTGTAGTTGTAAATTTATTTTGTACGTATGCATACGCGGGTAACTTAAATATATTCTACAAATGTTTATTGCTTTGGTTCTATGCGAATAGCTAATTCTGGAGCTTGGATATTAACTGTTTCTACTGATTCACCAACTACTTTACCTAATGAGTCTAATATTTGTGCAGCTGTTTGAAGCTGACCTTTTGATACGGCTTTGTTGAAAAGACGCATACGCATTGCTTGTAAGCGTGGAATCATTTTTTCTCTTTCTTTGAGCCAATCTTGATCATTCCATTCTTTAACTTTATTCCAATCAGCCCAACCAGTTGTTTCGGATATGCCTTCTCTATGAGAATGTTCTATTACTAGCTGTCTAGTTGTTTTACCTTCTAGTTGTTTTGAGTACAGACGTTGGCATCTAGCTTCTATTACTGCTCTTGAATTTGTACCACCTGTATATTTTTGTACACGAGGTTTACGTTGAGGAGCAGGAAGATCGTAATTTAGGTTGTTAATGAAAGATTCAGCCACAGACTTAGTCTTTGAGGGGGTTAATATTCTGATGATAGCCTTAAAAGTATGAAATGCGAAAGAAAATGAGTAATATTATGAAAAAAAGGGTGATATGAGTTTGAATGAGATCAGTTTAAGGTATGCACAGGGGGAGGTGTTTAATAGTGAGAAAAGATTTCGGGTGTTGGTTGCTGGAAGAAGGTTTGGGAAGTCATATTTATCCTGTATCGAACTGCTTAGAGGAGCAATCAATAGACCTGGGGAGGTTTATTTCTATTGTGCTCCTACTTATCGTATGGCAAAGGATATTGCATGGAAGGAATTAAAGAGATTAACACCTAAAACATGGATAAAAGCTAAAAATGAGACAGATTTAAGGATTGATTTGATAAATGGGTCAAGTATTGAGTTAAAAGGTACTGAAAATGCAATGGCACTGAGGGGTAGAAGTTTAGCTGGTGTTGTGCTGGATGAGGCTGCGTTTATGGAAAGGGATGTGTGGGCAGAAGTAATTAGACCAGCTTTAGCTGATAAACAAGGATGGGCATTGTTTATTAGTACACCTGATGGTACTGCCAGTTGGTTTTATGATATGTGGTGTTTTTGTGGTGAACAGGAGTGGGATGATTGGCAAAGGTGGAGTTTTACTACGATTGAAGGGGGTAATGTAAAAGAAGAGGAAGTTGAAGCAGCAAGAGGACAACTAGACCCAAGAACATTTAGACAGGAATTTGAAGCTAGTTTTGAAAATTTAACTGGTCTTGTTGCTGTTAGTTTTAGTGATAAGAATATTGATAAAGAAGTAGCTGATTTACATATGCTTCCCCTGTTATTGGGATTGGATTTTAACGTTGACCCTATGGCAGGAATTTGTGCTGTGAAACACAATAATACACTATATGTCTTTGATGAGATTATGCTGACAGGTGGTGCTACTACTTGGGATTTTGCTGAAGAAGTTACTAGAAGATATGGAGTAGATAGAAGAATTATTGCCTGTCCTGACCCTACGGGTAGTGCAAGAAAAACTAGTGGGGTGGGTGTTACAGATCATACGATACTTAGAAGGTCTGGTTTTACTGTTATGAGTCCTAAATCACCTTGGAGAATCAGAGATAAAATTACTGCTGTTAATACAGCTTTGTATGATGCCGATGGAGAAAGGAGAACATTAATACATCCTAGATGTAAAGAATTGATAAAAGCACTTAGAACTCTTACATATGCACCAAATACAGGTCTACCAAACAAAAACCTTGGTGTAGATCATGCTTTTGATGCTTTTGGTTACCTTTGTCTACAACAATTTAATTTGGCAAAACCAGAGACATTAGGGCAAACTGCGTTTAGAATATATTAAGAGTTTACTTTTTTATTATGTATCACGGCTCTCATTCAATGACAGGTAAGAAAAANAAGAAGAAAAAGAAAAAAACTACTAAGAAAAAGTGAGAAANTTTAGAAGAGTAAAAAGAGATAANAAAACAGGTGTNCCTAGCAAATACCTTGCTGGTGCGAAAAATAAAGCTGCAAAGGCNAAAGAAATAAANGAAACNGCCGAAAAATACAGAAAAGGNNAATATATTGATATAAAAGCTATTTCAAAATTACGTTCTCAACAAGATGACTCAAAGCGGAAGAAGAAAACCTCTAAGCGGTAANATCAAAAAAAGTCTTGAAAAGAAGGCTGAAGATAGNAGGTTCTATTATGGAGAACTTGCAAGGGTTTATCGTAAAGGTCAGGGAGCTTATCTTTCTGCTGGGTCGAGAAATGTATCAATGGAAGCTTGGGCTATGGGTAGAGTTAATAGTTATATGACAGGACAAGGGGGGGCTAGAACAGCAGATAAAGCTATTTATGCAGAGTATCAAAAAAAACGAAAACGTAAGTAAATGTAAAATAAATACTTCTAAGGTAATATGAAGTGTAATTATAAATTTTTAAAATGGTTGAAATTACAGATGAGATGCTTGACATCATCGAAAAAGTAAAAGGCAAGCGTAATCCTGCTCTTTGGGATCCCAGATGTGAACAATATCAAAGAAAACTCACAGAGGGTACTGTAAAAAAGTCAACAACAAGTTAAACTACTTATAAATACTTTTTTTTCTTAGGATCATGGCATTTTTTCGTGGCGAGGAAGGTTCTGTTAAATTTAAAAACAGTTCTGGAACTACCGAAGCAATAGTTTCTACTACAGCTTGGAGTTTAGACATAACAAANGAAACATTAGATGTAACTGCTCATGGTGATACATCNAGAGCNNNTNTNGGTGGATTNATTTCTGGCACTGGTACAATTGATTTNNTATATACAGCAGCNAGTGGNAATGAAACTGCAAACTTATTAGCAGATGTNTTAACAACAGANGATGCTGGTGATGCACAGTTTGAATTNTTTTTAGATACTTCTGGTACTAAAAAAGTAAGTTTTACTGGGATTGTAAATAGTTCAACGCTAACTGCTGCAACAGGTGAACTTGAAACTGTAACCGTAGGTTTCACAACTAATGGTGCTATTACTAACGGTGCGTAATGCCTAGATCATCTTATTCACCAAAGCAACGTAGATTAGCTGCTGTTGCTCCTCCACGGGATAAGATTACGGCTGCGGATCTTAAAAAACTACGTTCTAAGAAAAAAAAGAAAAAAAAGTGAAACTTACTCCTCGCCAAAAAAAACTATTAGAACAGCACTCTGAGCACCATAGCAAAAAGCATATGGAATATATGAAGAGGAAGATGAGAGAAGGTGATACTTTTAGGCAAGCTCATAAAAAGGCACAAGCAAAGGTAGGAAAATGAGCAAAAGAGATCCTAGACTTATAAAAAATAGATTAGAAGATTTTAATAAACCAAAAAAAACTCCTAATCATCCAACTAAATCTCATGTGGTTTTAGCTAAAAAAGGCGATAAAATTCAGTTAATACGATTTGGTCAACAGGGGGTTGTAGGTGCTGGTAAAAATCCTAAGACAGAAAAAGATAAAGCTAGAAGAAAAGCATATTATGCTAGACATAATGCACAAGATCCNAACCCAGGATTTTTTTCTGCAAGATACTGGTCACACCGCACTAAATGGTAAATTATGACTTACGCTGTTCCTGGTCCAATTAGAACTAATATTGTTTCATCTACTTCTTTAGGTGGTATCGATAGTCCTTTTACTAGAACTAGAGCAGTTTTAGATATGATGAAAGGGTGGGAAATAATGAAAGCTGTTACTGAAGGTACAGAATATCTTAGAGAAAATAGTGAAGCGTTTTTACCATTAGAACCTAGAGAAGATTACACAGCATATATGGCAAGAGTAAATCGTGCTGTATTTTCTCCTTTTACTCAAAGATTAATAAGAGCAGCTACAGGTCTTGTATTAAGAAAACCAATAAGTCTTATAGGTGATCCTTATTGGACAGAAACTTTTAAGATGGATGTTGATGGTTGTGGTTCTGATTTAGATGAATATGCAAGAAGAATATTGATGTGTTCTCTTATTTATGGTCAAAGTCATATTCTTGTTGATTATCCAGCACCTTCTGGTGCATTAAGTTTGGCTGAAGAAAGNGCACAAAATCGTAGACCATATTGGATTGANGTAGATCCAACAAATNTNTTGGGTTGGAGNTTAGATAGAGAATCNAATTATGGAAATCTTATACANGCAAGAATTGCAGAAAAAGCTGTATTACCTGANGGANANTTTGGAGAAAAAGTTTANGANCAAGTAAGAGTTATAGAACCTGGTAACTATAGAGTNTTTCGNAANAANGANGAGATTGATGCAATGTATGATGTTGATGATAATTCTTATATGGGNGAATTTAGTACTGGNACTACAGATCAAGAATACAAATTAGTAGAATCAGGTANTTTTTCTNTNGGTGAAATACCTTTAGTTACAATTTATTCTGGCAAAACTGAAAATTTAGTTAGCAAACCACCTTTACTTGATATTGCGTATTTAAATCTTGCACACTTTCAAAGACAAGCAGATCTTATACACAGTTTGCACGTTGCATCTCAACCAATGCTTGTGATGGAAGGATATGACGATCAGACAAAAGATTTAGCTATATCTGTTAATTATGCAATGGCAACTCAGCCAGGTAATAAAATTTACTATGTTGAACCAGCTTCTAGTGCTTTTGATGCTCAATCTGCTGAAATAAAAGAATTACAAATGCAAATGGCAACACTTGGTATTAGTACTTTAAGTCAACAGAAATTTGTAGCTGAATCTGCTGATGCTAGAAGATTAGATCGTGTTGATACAAACTCAATGCTTGCTATGGTTTCTATGGAATTAGAACAAAAACTTCAAAAATGTTTTAATTTATCTGCTGAATATGTAGGTATTGAACCACCTGAAGTAAAAATAAGCAGAGACTTTGATATAGAAAGACTAATTGGACAGGATATTACAGCATTAACATCATTATTCGATCAACAAGTCATTGATAGAGAAGAATTTAGAGATATTTTAGTACAGGGAGAAGTATTACCTTCAGCTAATGAAGCTAAATCTGAATAGTTTGATAAGATGATATATAAGTACATACATTATTATGGCTAAATCCCTAGATAAAGTTCTTCAGCCTGACGGAACTTATAAATGGGAACTTGTAGAACCTACCGCATCTGAAAAGATGGGTAATGGTCCCGAAGCTCCTGTTGTCTGTCCTGCTCCAAAACCAAAGGCAACTAAGAAAAAAGTTGCTAAAAAGAAAACAACTAGCCCTCTTACTGAATAATCCATGGCAATCGAAGAACAAGTAATTCAGCCTGATTCTGTGAATCCTGCTGAACAGCCTGTGGCTGAAACTGCTTCACAACCAACTCAACCACAAGCNCCNAATNTNGATNCTNTNAANGCAGAATATGAANNNCANNTANCTGCNNNNCGNAAANAAGNNGCNGANGNANAAGAAAAATTTAAAGGNATCAANACTAAACTTGATGATGTTTACAAACAAAAAGATCANCAACGTAAACANGAGNTAGAAGATCAAGGTCAATGGAAAACTCTTTGGGANGAGGCNAATAAAACAGCCCAAGAAAAAGAGCAACAGATAATGACTTTATCTCAGCANTTAGAAGATTTAAAAACTTCAAATGAANTAGCTTCTACAAANACAACAGCANTGGCAGCTATCAGTAATTTAGGTGCTATAAATGCAGAACAAACTNTGGCATTGTTACAAGGTAAGTTACAAAAAAATGCTGAAGGTAAAGTCGTTGTTCTTAATGGTGGNGTTGAACAAGATTTAACAAATTATCTTACANGTCTTAAAAATCCTGGCAGTGGTTGGGAACATCATTTCAAGCCNAGTNNTGCTGCTGGAATGGGTGCAAAACCNAGTCCAATNNNTAATGCNGGTGGAGGTCANCCNAACCCNTGGAAAACGGGCAATATAACACAACAAATGCTATTATCAGAACAAGATCCTCAAATGGCAGCAGTGCTGAAACAAGAG
>FUFK010068179.1_pt1 | contig 16367 bp, 12 predicted proteins | sample 1021851 | NCBI WGS metagenome assembly FUFK01 (sample SAMEA51879418, study PRJEB19060) | metagenome | reverse complement strand
ACTATGAACGTGCATCACATCTACATCATTGTATTTCTCATCAATGATTTCCATAAACTCTTTGCATAGTTGCTCTGCAAGTAGTATGCGTGGTGCAACAACTACAACTGTGCCATAATCTTCCAACTGCTTGACAGCATCCATAATCATACAGATGGTCTTACCACCACCAGTAGGAACAATGACCTGTCCTTTGTCATTGTCTAACATTGATTGGATTGCTTGCTCTTGATGTGGTCTTAGTTGCATTAATTTTCTTTAGATGTCTATATTGTAGCATAAAAAAACCCCCTGTGCAGGGGATTGTGGCAGTTATCTAACTGGCAAAGAAAGCTTCCACTCCAACTGGTTCTCCAAAACTATAATCATAAGTAAGTGCATCGTGACAAACATAATGTGGGTGTTCTACTGATACTCCCAACCTATCACACATTTCTTTATGATTATCCTTCATTAATTCTACTGCGTACAACATATTATTATTAATGTGTTCAAGGGAATGATATTCAAGTAACTTAGATTGTAACGCTACCATAAAATTACCTGAGCCAGCAGAGTTGTCAATAAAAGTGCTGTTTTCATTTTTTAGGATATGTTCTGGGATTTCTGATACCATTTGATTACAAAGTTCAGAGGGTGTAAATACTTCTCCAGTTTCAATAATCCTTTCATCAGACCTTTTTACTTTTGACCCTACTGTTTCATTATGCTTATTTCTATCGGTAAAAATATTTTTATCCATAATAATCAGGTATAAAGGAGTCAATACTATCCCATTCATCTTGAGTAAGATTATAATGCTCAACTATTGTACTGTCACTCCATTGTTTATCAAGTGGTGGAAGAGGGATATTTTTTATATAACGTGAAACATTATTCCTTGTACCTGATTTATTCAGAGCGAGTGCAAATCTTGCATATTTTGTTTTCAAATAAGAAAGTAAACTATCTCTTTCTTCAACACTATTAAGAGAATAAAACTTACCTTCACTATTATTAGTGCTACAAAGGTCACTATTAGGATAATAAAAAATATAGAAGTCAACCCTAAATAAATCTTCTGGATTTTTGGATCTAGGATCTCCACAAACAACAGGTAGATTTAAAGGAACTTTATTATAGTCAGATGTTCTTAATGAGAGAACATTACTTTTACTTGCTTCTGCATAAATCTTATCTCTTAATGAAAGATTTACTTCTGTTGGTTCCCAATATCCTGATGGAAAATCATCAAGTGAATCAATATAATAGGTATTACCTGTATTTTGATAATATACTTCAATTTTGCCCTTATGTTCTTTAACAGCCTCAGTAATAACTAATGGTGCAACGAATTCTGCATTAAATACAGGTAATCCATTAAAAATAGTTAATTTTTTAACTCTACCTTTTAATTCTTTTTTTACCTCAAACTCAATACTTTTACTTGAGCGAGTTAACCAACCTGATGGATGGACTTGTTTAACATTATCAGATATTCTAAGTTGTTTAAGGAGAAATTCTAAATGTAATTGTCCTTTATATGGTGGATTAGAAATAGATTCAGTAAAGTGCATGCTATGTAAAGAATTTAAATCACTAACAACATTTATCTTATCATCAACCTGTTTGATTGCATAAGTATGGCAAGTATCATTTTCCCATACAACAATATTTTCTGGTGTACATCCTTTTTCAATCAATCTTTGTGAATGTAATCCACTAGGGTCACTAATAATTAACATTTTACCATTTATTGACACATCTGTCAACATTTCATCTAATAATTCTAGTGGTATTTGTTGTTGTGACTCTCTTGAAATTGATAATTTATCAAGGGTTTTTGAAATATCTTGACTCATTGAATATGCTATATCAATGAACAACTGACTAATTCTACGATTCAAAACTCTTTCATTTTCATATCCAAGCTCTAAACATTTATGTAATATATTCATATTATCTCCTGTATCAAATGAATAATGTTTTGATTTAATGAGTGAGTAAATATTACAAGAGTTATTACCGTCTTTTATTTCACGAAATATTACAAGTGGTAATCTTTCCTTAATTGCTTTTACAGTTTTTTCTTTGTATGATTTTGTGTTTTCAATATCTTTAGGATTTCTTTTTTTTATCTTATTACTCTTACCTTGAGATTCATTAGAAAACAAATTTATATTTCTAACAATACTAGAGTCGGTTGGTTCTAATTTTAAATTATTAAAATCAATATCATCTAAGATTTTCTCATTACCGACAGGTGTTCTTGCCATCAATTTAATTGCATTAGATGGGTCTGATGATAATATTTTATTTACCAGTTCTTCATTTAATTCTTTTTCTCCATCCATCCACTCAGCGATAGGAAAATAATCTGTTAATTTAAATTCAGCAATATCAGGATTTCTGTCGCAAGCAGAGAAATATAATTCTCTTAATGATAACAAACATCTTTCTGGTGCATAATCAATATAAATCCAATCTTTTGACGAACTACCACCTCTGAACATAACTTGTGTCCAAACTTCTAATGATTTACCTTCGCTAAAATTAATAACAGTATCAATCTCTTTTACAGTTAATCCAAGAACATTTGCAAGTTTAGTGATAATAACTGTGCCACTCGGATTATTCTTTATGTGAGTCTCTATTGATTTTTGATTTTCATTTGTGTCTCCTGTAACTACTAAAGGTGCAAATCTTGTAGATGAAAATACACTTTCTATTGCATGAGCAGCTGGCACAGAATTAATTGTAAGAAAAATATGATTTGAATTTTTTAATAAACGTTGATTAGGTTGAATATTTCTTTGTCTTCCAAACTCAGATAATACAAAGTCTTGAACTGCATTTTGGTCAATAAAATTACCCTGTTCGTCAACATTAAAAATATTTTGTAAGGCATCTGGTTTTTGTCCGAATATCTCCCTGCCACCTGATGTATCATAAGTTCTATACATAACATTTACAGAGGGTGCATCTGGTCTAATATCTAATTTTTTATCTCTTTGTTCTTCAAAATAAGTATAGACATACTTTGTTGACTCTACAAAATCATCTTGAAGTTTTGATGCTGTACCACTCACATAAATTACAGGACACTCAATAGTTTTTCTAACCCACTTCCAATCACTAGCATCATAACCTATGTGTGCTTCATCATATACAATTAAGTCAATCGGTAAATTTTTTAACTTCTTGAATCCCTGTATTGTACCGACTAATAATATTTTTTTATCTGTTTTTGACCATAAATCATATTGTCCCTCCCATCCTTTTTCTTGAGTGTCAATAGGAATAATATTACTAAAAGAAGAGAAATTTTTACAATCATCAATCCAAGATTGTTTTGGCGAATTGAATCTTGATAAAACCACACATACTTTTGCCTTATCTAATTTACTAATCGCACTCAGAACCATAACAGATTTGCCAGAACGACACTTAGCAAATAATAAAAAGTCAAGAGAATTATTCCAAACCTTCCATGAATTAAGAATCTTATCAACAAATTCTGATTGATGGTTATATAATTTTAATTCATTAAGTGTCTTTGATACCTCCTTTGAATTTTCTTTTTTAAATCTTTCTAACTCATATTCTGCTTTCTCTACTGTTATGTCAAAAAATTCTCTATCTTTGTCCTCACGACTTCTTTTATAACCCTGCTCTTCCAAAAACAAATGAAAATCTGTATCCTCAAAATCAACATCAAACTCCCCCATACATATAAGTGGTTCTGGATTTGAAGTCGTATCTTGTTGTCCTATGCGATCTAATACAGTTTGTGTTTCTGTATGACCAATTTTAAGGAAAGGAATTTTATTCAATTTAATTCTATTTTCGTACCAAGATGTAGTAGAATAGAAGTAAAGTTTTTTCATTATAAAAGTAAATATACTCTTATTATATCAAAAAAATATATTATTTCAATATGAGTGTGACAGTTTGTTGATCGTCATAGTTCGACATATGTATCCATTTTAACATCCATCATTATTATAACCATTTCTTTATCTGATTTATTATATGCTTGATGAGTATGGTGCATAACATCACAAACCTGTGGTACACCCTCTTCCCAATCTATTCTCCCACCATTATCTGTCCACTCCATATAGCATTTATTTTTGTCTGGAATATCTAGTGGTATTTGAATTCTCTTATATGGAAATTGATAAATGTGTGGGTCACGATGTGGTTTCAAGTAAGTTTCACTCTGAAATACTGAAACTACAGTATATAAAACCTCTTCATTCTTTAATATATCAATAATATTAGATGGAATCAAACTTTCACGAATTGTTGGTTTTTTACGACCAAATTTAAGGGGAAAACTATAAATTTCTTTATTTGAATATGAGTGAATTTTATCAGTTCCATAGGACTTTTTATAGTATCCACTTGAACTTTTTTTGTATATCGACTGTGGATAGACAGATGTTTTTTTTATGGGAAAATCTTTATGCTTCGCCCACTCGAATATAGTTTTTAAATCAGTTTTACTTATCATAATGTTTATAGTTTAGATATGGATTATTAGGGTATGTTTTGTAAAATTTAACTAATGGTTTTTTGTAATATCGAAATAACTTTATTTTTATATGCCACGCAAAATCTTTATCCTCATAATCTTCAAAACTTCCTTTAAAGTAATCTAGTTTAGGCAAGTCAAAATTTTTTTCTAGTATTTCACCAATCTCCTTATAATTTTTCATATATGGGATAATTTCGATATTAATATGATTATCTTTTATCACACCATCCTGTGAGAATTCACTTGCAAGTATAATATCAATAAAGTTACCTTTGAATAATTTTATTATCTTAACAACATCCCTTACAAAAGGTGACTTTAATTTTTTTAAAGTGCCTAAATGATATGCACATCTAAAACCATCTCGATATGGTAACTCTCTACCAAAAAATATAACAGGAAAGTCTACATTTATATCATAGGCATCTAGAACTTTTTTCTCAATATAATCATTGTCACGATTTAAATAGTGAACGTGAAAATGTGTTCTAGGGTCTGTAATTGATAATTCATACTTTGATAAATCTAGTCCTCTATCAAGTAATCCCTCAAACTTATCAAAACAAAAATGACAGGATGTATGATGTCCATCTGATATTTGAGTCTCCAACATTGTATATTTAATCATTTTAAGAAATTCTTGTCATGACTAGCACGTTTCCCTACTTTTTTGTCTGACCCATAGTAATACCAATATGTTCCAGAATATCTTACTCCAGATATAATTTCATTAACTTTGTGAAAAAACATCCAATTTGAGGGTGAAATTATAACATCACCTATCTTTGGTTTGAATGTAAGGTTACAAGATGCAAAATGCAAATCACCACCATCATATTCACTATCATCATTGAAATATACATTACAAGTTAATATATTTTTTCTTCTAGCAAACCATTGTGGGAATATTTCTCCAACTATATCATCATAATGATAATTAAATTCTGATTTATTATTATATCTCCTGACTATCATTTCAGATGCGAAAAATTTATCTGATTTATGATAAGACCAATTATATCCTCTTACTCTCTCTGCATAAAGTTTCAAGGCTTCTTCACTTACTTTATTTTTTATATCTTTAATACTTGTGATGTCAGGGTCAAAATAAGAATCTGTATAATCATTTAATAATCCATCTGTGTAAGGTGTTGATTTATCAAGTCCAACATTTTTTAAATTATTAACCACATCTTTACAGACATCAGGATCTACGAAAGATGGTAGATATAATATATGGTCTTTTAAATTTAAATTAAAATCACCATCTTGCACCTCTTTTTCGATTCTAGTTACGTTATCTGTTATTTTAAGCATTATAATTTTGTGAACACTCCTACTATGGCATCATTTAGATGAACATCATAATGTTTGTTTTCTAGTTTAGCATAATCCATAACCCTCAATTCTTTACCATTGATAGTTGGATTACCTTTAAAACAAACTAACCAACTTTTATCATCACCTTCAAATGATCCATCAACTAATCTTCCATCCCAATCTTGCTGTAAATCTAGAGTGTTGAAACCATACACTTGGACTGGTTCAAATGATTCAAATATAGTATGATGACCTATAAATTTTTTAACATCTTCAAAGTAAACTCCATTTATATCTCCCACTATGTAATCATTATCAAAGATTTTTGCCACCCTTCCAGAACCTTTTACAACAATATGATACAAGCTGTATCTGTCCTTTGCTTCCTCAATTGCAATAACATTAGCATCACCAACTTCAGAACATATAGAAAATTCTTCACATTTTTTAAAGTATCTATTATACCTTTTCATAATTCTACTCTCCTCATTTTTAAAGGTCTAGTTCTTCTCCAAGTGGTATTAGCTTGAAATACTTTTCCAATCATCTTATCAAAATCAAGTTCACCAGTTGGTTTTGTCGGTGTATTTTCAATTAATACACCTTGATCTTCATCTTGTTCATTAATTAAATCTTCTGCTCTATCAATCAGACTATGTATAAAATGTTCTGCATCTAGTTTGTTTAAACTATCACAATCAAACACCTTCTCTGGGTATTCATCAATTGGTTTATGAGAATTTAATCTACAAGCTCTCATCACCACAGCATCTCTTTCTGATAAGTATTCTACAATTTTAATGATGTACTTCATAATTTTTTAAAATTAAACGACAGCGAAATTCTTTTCTCTTCTGACATATTTCTAGTTACACAATGGTCTAGATAACCAGGAAATATATAGAATACTCCCTCCTCTGGTTGTATATCTGTTGCATAAGCACCATTATCATATTGATTTAGTCTAGGAATAAAAACTATTTTACCAGATCCCTCTGGTATTTTTAAGTAAACAACAGCAGAGACATATGCCTTATCATGATTATGTAGTGTAGTACTCATATTCTTTTCATGGATATGTCCCCAATAATTGGTGACTTCAATTTTCTCCTGTGTAGCAGCAAAAAAATCAGTTTTCATTTCTTCAATTATGGTATCTACATATTCATTTGGTGGACAGTAAGAGTCTTCATAATAAAAACTTAAATCCTTTTTATCAAATTTAGTTGCATAATTATCAAGTAAAATTTGAGACAATAAATCTAGATTGACATTTGTTCTACCTTTTAACAAATCAATTCTTGCTATGTTTATTAATTCAACTTCTCTATTCATTTTCTATCAAATTTATATGCAAGGGATAATCTCAACCAATTAAATAATCTATGTGGTGCGTCAGCATAATGAACAATGTGAGATGGAAATAATACTGCTCTATTAGGTTTATATCTGATAACTTGTGATACTTCATCATTTTCATCGTGAACATAATCCCAGTCTTCCCTATCCTCTGTGCCAAATATAGGACTTGTTCTGTTTACAAAGAATAGGTGTCCCTGCCAATCTATCTCCCATTCTAAATTTGGAAAATACAGAAAAGTTAAATGTCCATCATCAGTGTGTGGATAACCACATTGACCTGCAGTTTGACCATTAGTGTAAATTCTACCAACAGAAAAATCGTCAGTAATTTCTGTTTTTTGTTTAATTATATTCAATAAAAAATCATTAAAATATATTTCTTTCTCAAGATTATCTATATGCCAAAATGGATTGTTGATATCACCACCAGTGAAACTCCATTGAGATTTATGAATCAATATATCATAAATTTCTTTATGAATATCATCTGTAAAAAAATTATCTATAACATTTAATTGTAAATTATTCTTCATCTTGTATCAATGCCCAAGAAGTTATGAGATATTTGTCTCCACCTATTGGTGGATTACCTCGATGAGTATGAGTATATCCTGCAGGAAAAATTAATACATCACCTTGTTTAGGAATTTCTCTACGGTTTTGATATAAAAATTCTGTCTCACCTCCATCAAAATTATCATTTAAATATAGTTGTATCACAAATTTCCTTTGACTATAAGCTATGCCACCATTCTCGAAATGCCATTGATGAAAACCACCACCCATAGGAATCTTTTTAATTTTTAAGTCGTAAGTTAAAAGTTGATAATTTTTTAAAATATTTACTGCTTCAATATACTCATCTACACAAGGTTTAAATTTTGGTATTATTTCTTTTGCTAAAAAACTATAAGGTGGGAAATCATATGCAAAAGTGACATTTGCAGATTTGTTGTCAACTTGAATTAAATTATCCGTGTCATAAGTTAGTATATTTCTTTCTTCAAACTGTTCGATATGTTTAATATACTCGTTACAATCTTTAGGTGTGAAAGCACCTTGATATCTTCTTATGAGTTCAGATTCTAATGTCATAATATAATTATAGCATACAAATCTAGTTTGTAAACTTATGACACTCCTGTTGCTCCAGTACCACCCGTTATTGTACCATTATTGTTAATAGATACGCTAAAACCTGAATTTCTTCTAATTGCAGCACCATTGGTACCTCCTCCACCTGAGCTATTACCAGGACCACCTTGTGCCTGTCCACCAGTTCCACCTGTACCACCTATTGCTTGTCCATTACCAGAGTTACCACCAGATCCTCCTCCCCCACCAGTGGTTTGAGTACCTGCCTGACCTGCCTGACCATTTGCACCAGTTGTTCCACCTGGACCACCACTACCTGGTGGACAACCTGCTCCACCACCGCCTCCACCACCAGAGGCTCTTCTGTCTTCTCCTTTATCAACTTGGCGAGAACCGCCACCGCCACCGCCACCGCCAAAACCAGCACGAATTATACCACCAGATGCAACATTTACGGTGCAATTATTTACTTGTATTCCCAATCCACTTGTGCCTGGAAATCCTGATTGAGCACTACCATCTATACCATTTCTACCTCTTCCACCATTACCACCAGATCCCAATATTCTTCCACTACTACCTACATCAACTTGAACTACTGCAGTTGAATTCCAAGAACCTGTTCTTAAAGCACATCTGTTTCTAGCACTTTTATCAGAGCAGAATTTTTTATTTACATTAATTATTATTTTACTCCCACCCTCTTTTTTACTTCGGAATCCACCAATAACAGTTAGACTATTATTATTCCATTTATCACTTTTTGCATTTGTTCTTGTTTCTTGACCACCCGAATGACAATTAACAACAATATTTAATCTTTTACCATAAAAATTACTAAATCTAATAGTTCCTGTTTTGGGGATACCTGTATCTAGTGGTAAATTAGATAATGAACCAACACTCTGTGATAATCTATACGCACCCAAAGATCTTGATCCATTCGCACCAAACTCAGCTTCTATTTCAGAAAATGCTAATGGATTACCAGATGATTTAATAGTCATTAGTGTAAATTAACCCAAGAAGAACCGTTGAATACTTGAAGTTTATTTGTAGATGTATTGTATATCATCGCACCTGCAACAACTCCACTTAAACTATTTCTTTGTGATGTTGTCACTTTTGGTGGTATCATAAATCTCGATGTTGCAGTACCCGCATCTCTCATATCAACAGCAGCAGAAGTAATTATAGTAACACCAACTCCAATCGCTCCAACAGACATAATTGTTTGTGAAGCGTTAATGCCAACACCAGGTAAGATAGTGGATGTTTGAATACCTACTGAACCTGTAGGGGAAACAAAAAATCTTTCATTTACTTCATCATTTACTCTAAATGGTCTTTCATTATCAGGATTAGTTCCAATACCTAAGGCTGTTATGTTTGCTTGTGAAGCAGTCACAATACCTGCTATTGTGAGGTTATTTAAAGTGGATATTCCAACTGTAACGTTTGAATTTCCTTCCAAAGTTCCAGTAACATTGCCTGTCAATGTTCCTTGAAGATCACCTATAAATGCTCCATTAACAGTAATATTGTTCCCTACTGTTAGATTTCCACTAAAATTACCTGCTCCTTCAACATCAAGTTCAGTTGTTGGATTTGTTTTTCCTATACCTAATGAGCCTCCAATACCAGTTAAAGTCATCAACCTTGCACTGTTGAATCCTTTGTGCCAATGGAAATCACCGACAACAGCGTTTGGATTATTAGCACTTAAGTGATAATTAAAATTACCTGTATCGTAGTTGATTATATCAAGTGCGGTTCCCGAATCACTATAAGGTGCACCTGCTCCACCACCAAATCTTATTTCTGATGTGTGTGTTTTTGCAGTACCAATTTCTCTACCAACTTTGACTGCTGATATACCATTTAGGGCAGAGACTTGTAAATCTGCATCAGCACCAAAATCTTGTTTTATTATTTGAATATCACTTACAGGAGTCTCAGTTGATCCAACCCCTAGTCTTGTTGTAATAGTTGCAGTAGGTACATCAATTGATGTTGCGTCAACAGCACCACTGAATGTAGTTATACCTGTAACTAATAAATTTTTAGTTGTGATTAATCCTACTACTGCGACATCATCACTAAATGTAGAAATACCTGATACTTCAAGTTTATTTGCAATTGAGGTAGTTCCACCATCAGATGTTAAATTTAAGTTACTACCAACTGCCGAAATAGCACTGGGAGACTCGATACCAATAGAAACATTATTAATTGTTGCACCACCATTACCATCTATAAGACCTGTAAATGTAGAAACTCCTGTTACTTCTAAGTTTTTATTAAGTTTTAATGTACCATCTGTATTAAACTGTCCAGCAAAAAGAGTTGTATAGAAATGAATTTCTTCTTGATTACCTGGTCCGTTAAGTGGTGCAGGTGTGTCATTAGTCATCAACTGGATCATCGGACCACCTTGTAAGATGGTATTATCTGGTGATTTAAGAACTCGAATTTCACCAGCAGCCAAACTTCCAGCAGCAAGAGTTCTAAGTCTCATACCAGCAGTATTAGCACTGTTTATAAAAGTTGTAAGACCAGAAATATTTACATTATCTAAGTTTGTATGACCATCTACATCTAGTTCTATTACTTTAAGGTCTGCTGCTGTAGAAACACCTGCTGAATTTATATTACCAACAACATCACCAGTGACTCTTCCTGTAACATCACCTGTTAAATTACCAATCAAACTTGTTGCAGTCAGGATACCAGTCATATTGATATTACCGACTGAACTGATACCTACACCCTTTTCTCCAGCATCAACGTTGTTACCAACTTGGAAGGTGGTACGGGGATCTTCAGTCCCGACACCCACGTTTCCTCCTGTATTGTATATACTTGTGAAACCTAAACCAACATCCTTATCCTCCCACTGAGAAGTTGGCATTCCAAGTAAATTACTCGCATCACCAAAATAAGTTAATATACCAGCACCTTGTGCAGTAACTATTCCACTAAACACACTAAGTCCTGCACCAGTAATCTGATTTGGTACAAATGTTGTTACTGTTAAGACACCAATTTGTGCAGTATTCGTACTAGTGAAACCAGTAACAACAACATTACCTCTGACATCAAGAGCTTCATTTGGAATGGTGGTTCCAATTCCTACCAAACCAGTATCAGTTACTAACAGGTTGTCATCATCTACCTGTACCCCGTTACGAAAATTAAAATTCTTCTTGATATTTGCCATCAGTTATTTTTTTAGTTATTTATTTGATTCAAGTGACTTAACTTTTGCAGAAAGTTCTTTTACTGCTTCAATCAAAACAGGAACGAGTCTGTCATAACGAACACCTAATGTACCATCACCTTTTCTCTTAGCAACACCAGGTAATCCAAGTGCTTCCACCTCTTGAGCGATAATACCTGTATCCATACCTTGATTACCAAATACATTTGCCTCTGGTTTCCAAGCAAAAGTATTACCAGTTAAAGAATTAATCATATCAAGTGCATTAGATATTGGAGATATATTTTCCTTAAGTTCAATATCAGATGGTGCAAATGCAACAATATCACCACCACAATGAATATTACCCTCAACTCCAAGTCCACCAGCAGTTAGAACCAGTGCACCTGTATCTTTATTTGATGAGTTTGTGTTACTATCAATAACCATCGCTCCATCAACCTCTGTATTATTCGCAGTAATATGAACTTTACTATTTGATGAAGTTAATTTCAAATCGCCAGTCGCAGTGTTTATTGTTGTACCATCAGTCAATCCAAGTGTGAGGTTACTTGCTCTAATATTACCAGTACAATTTAGTTGAGTACCGTTAAATGTTAGTGCAGCAGAGGTATTTGTAAAATTAGTTGCACTATTAAACAATACTCTATCAGCTGTGCCGACAACGTGAGATGTTAGTGTTGCTGTATCTGCATTACCAGCTAATCCACCAGAGAATGTTGTGCAACTTAGTACGTTACCAGTTGTATTAAATGTTAAATCACCATCAGTTGCTGTCGATGTCATTTGACCAGTTGTTAAACTGGTGAGCACAACTCTTTGTGTTCCCGATGCAGCAGATAATGTTGAACCAGTGTTTGTTAAGTTAGCACCATCACCAATAAAGTTTGTTGCGGTGACATTAGTAAATCCAGATATACTTGGTCCACCAACACCATGTATACTACCACCAATACGAAGGTCTTTAGCAAGACCAAGACCACCCTTAATTACAACAGCACCATTATCAACAGCAGTAGAATTAGTTGTGTTTCTAAATGTTGCATCCTGTGCACGTAATGATGCCTCAGTAATAAGTTGCTTTGTATTATCAGATAGTCTTAAGTCACTGTTGAAAGTAACAGGACCATCAAACTGTGATAGAATCTGTTTCGATGCTCCACCTTCAACTAGAAGTCTTTCTTTAACAACAACTTCATCAAATACAGCACTCAAACGATTTGGATCTTCACCTGTAACTGTTGCGACTGGGATATCGAATGTAGTTTGTTGTCCACTAGCAGATGCAATCTTAGTGTTTCCAATGTAGAAATCACCCTTATCATTCATACCTGTGTAAACAACGTTACCACAAGATGTTTCTTGTGCTTGATTTAAGAACTCCTCTCTTTCAGTGAGTGATCTATTCTGTAACTGTGGTAATGCAGTTGAGTAGTTACCTGGACCAAAACCAACATATTCAAACGTATGACCTGATGATCTAAGTATCGAAGGTCTACGAAGTTCAATTGGTAAAGGTTTAATCTTTTTAATTCTTGAATTGATAAGATGAGTCGCTGTATTAGTTCCAAGAGAACCACGAATAACAGTTATCTCATCTCCACCTCCACCTGAGAGTGTGCTAGATGCAATACGCATCACCTCACCACCTATTTGTATATAAGATCCAAGTGGGAATCTCTTTGTAATTGAAGTAGCGTTAGTTCCACCGTCAGGTAGTTTTACTTTAAATGCAGCATCACCAGTTCCTACTGCTTCATTAAGAATTAATGTTTCGTGGTCAAATATATTAAATCCTCTTACATCTATATTCTCACCAGCAACTCCTGAAATTGATTCATTATCTGATAAACCATGCTTCAGAATATATTTTGCATCTGTTAGTGAACTTGTTGTCTTAGCAGAGAAAGTTGTAATACCAATTACTGATGTGACAACAAAATCTCCAAGATTTACATCACTGCTATTTAAAATTCTAAATTTATTACCAACTGCAAGTCCGTGGTCTACAGGAGTAGTAAATGATGTGATACCAGCGGTTGTGGTAGCAGACCCAACTGCAACCCAAGGACCCATATCATGAATCTGTTGACCATTTAATAAAGTATCAGCAGCAGACTTAGCAACAGTAATTTGTTTTGTGCTATTAATACTTGAGATACGATGGTAAGAATCTGTTCCAGTTGTGATACCAGTAACTTGAATATAATTTCCAGTTGCAGAAGATATTCCAGCAGTTGCGATTGTTAAACTTGCATTTGGAAAACCACCAATACCACCAAGAGCAGCTGTATCACTATCAAAGAATAATGTTTCACCATCCGTATAACCAGAGCCACCCTCAGTAATCTCAACAGATGTGACAGATCCACCTGATACAACAACTTTAGCAGTCGCACCATCCCAAGGTGCAGTTGCAGGAACAGCGTTGGTATTCAATAATCTTACGTTATGATATGTTCCGTCTACGTGTCCAGAGCCGCCATTTAATGTATTATGAAACTTAAGTGACTGAAAACTATGTTCTTTGTCTAAATTTATAACAGCATTATTATTACTATTAACAACAGATGTAATACCTATTGATCCATCAAAACTCTTTAAGAACTGGTTTGTAGTCTCCCTAGTAATACTTTTCTTTAAATCATTAGTTACAACATCACCGATTGGAAATCTTTTTGCATATGACACTGCTGCGGGTGGGTTTGCATCAACATTATCACGATCATACTCTGGAAATAAGTTAACAATATTCTGATTATACTTATTTTCATTAAATTCATTCGATGGTTCATTCATCGCATTGTTACTATTCAACACAAATAAATGATGTACACCATCTTGAACTCCCTCAATATAAGGTGTTATGGTTTCAGTTCTATACACAAAGAAGTTACCACTATTATCATTCCTGTCGAATCTAGGTAATAAAGTAGAACGTGTTTGAGTATTATTTGTAAATGTGCCAGTGGTGTGTGTTACACCTGCTGTATCGACATTTGAATATCTGAATTCCTTATTATTTTTAATCTCTGCGACAATAAATGTACCATTGTATCCCTTATCATCAAGTGCAGATGAATTAGTTGTACTCTGAACATTTGTAACAACTATTTGATCACCAACACCTAAATTATGTGGTTTATCCGAACGAATTGTAATTAAATTTTCTGTACTATCAAAACTTGCTTGAGATATAAATCGTGTATTACGATCAAAAGCATAATCATTTGCTGATATTATCGTCTTACTGAAATCGGTATTTGCTAGAACATTAGTTGAACTTGAGTCTTGAAGAACAAATCCGTCTGTTGGATCTCTACCATTTGATAGTTCTTTTGGAACAACATATCTCAATTTGTAAATCTTTTCATCTAAACTTCTATCGTCATCCTTTCTTAAAACATAAGTAATGCTATCTGTTGTAAATAAACCCTTATTAGCAAAAATACCAGTTGCAGCATCAGATGACGATGTAGAATCTGTATGAACAAACCATTGCCCTACAGATGTATCATATTGAATAGGATGTCCAGCATCATTAGGTTTTTTATCCGATACTCTACTTATAATTCTAAATTTGTCTGATGTGCTTGCAACTGTCGCTACAAAAACAGGGATTTCTAAATCAGCGTTTGTTTTTGAAGATGCAATACGAATTTCGTTTGCAGCTAATGTAGTATCATTACCACCCACTAACGAACTTGTAATTGCAAAATATACTGTGTGTGGGTCAATATTTTCTGGTAAATCACCATTATTTGCAATAATTCTGATTGACTCACCATTTGCTAATTCGTGTCCAGCATCAATAGTAAAAACTGATTGTTTAGATGCACTAGCATCTGAATGTCTTGCTTCGTAATTTTTTTCTCCAACATTAGATGTACCAGAAGCACCATTAGGCATTACAACAGTTGCTTGATATGTAGTTCCACCTTGATCAATATATAATTTTTCATCTAAACGTGCACCAATGCGGAAACCTTGTGCAATGTGTGCAGGTGGTAAACTTAAGGTTGGTTGTGCAAATAAGAATAGTTTAGTGTCTGTCGTGGTTGATGGATCAATCTGTAGAAATTCTATCTGCTGGTCCTCACTTACAACTGAGCGAGGTGTAATTATAGATGTTATAAATCCTTTATTATCTTTTGCAAACGCTTCTTTCTTAAATCCCTCTGCTAGTAATGCAAACGTACCAAAGTTAGAGTTAGAGTTTGTAATTGATGCGTCAGCACCGTTTATCATTTCAAAGTGAGCATGGAAACCAATAGCAAACACTGATACAATCTGTACAACTGCATCATTTGATACCTTGATGTGTGTGGTTCTAAATCCTTTTCTATAGTTTGCTTCTTGATCTAAATGGAAAACAGTTTGTGGGTTTGTTGATGATGATTCAGATGATAGCAATGCTCCTGTTTGTTTTGAGAAAGCAATACCACTATATCTTCTATTTGTCTTATCATACTTAACAAATGCTCTATCATCTTTTTGAAGTGAAACAGCGGTAAATTGTGCTGTCACCATTGATTTAAATCCAGTTGCTTTTGCACCATCTGCGTGTAAACCTTGCATACCGTACACTGAACGCATTGAACAGTTAAAGATATATGGTGATGCACCCGTTACTGTATCAGTTTCGACTAGCACTTGCCCGTTGGCAGAACTCAATCCTCCAGCAGATCCCGCTGGTAAATTTGGTCTTACAAATTCTAAAGAATATTGAAATCTTGTTGCATCAATAACATTTGATACTTTAGTAGAAATATTATAATCTGCTACGTTTACTCCACGAATTTTGATTGGTGTTCCACCTGTGAGATTATGGTCAATCGCAGTTGTAACTGT
>FUFK010041734.1_pt1 | contig 16367 bp, 23 predicted proteins | sample 1021851 | NCBI WGS metagenome assembly FUFK01 (sample SAMEA51879418, study PRJEB19060) | metagenome | reverse complement strand
TCCTCTGATTAATTTTTAGGAGACTAATCCATGGCGAATACAGATTCACCTTTTGGGNTGAGACCTCATAACAAATTAGGTTCANCACCGAACGGAAATGGTTTAACGCCTTACAAAGTGCAAATNNCAGGNGTAGCAGGTTCATCTAGCTCTATTTTTCAGGGCGATNTGGTGATTCCTCTNACTAATGGNCTTGTAGANGTAAGTGCGGCAGACGGTGGTTCGGTAGCGATTCTAGGTGTTATGGCAGGTTGTCAATATANTGATCTNAACGGNAAACCNGTTTTTGATAATAATTATCCTGGAACNAGNTCATTAAAATCAGGCACAGAAGCTACTGTGTTTGTTTATGATGATCCNNNTCAGGTTTATGAANTCCAATGCGATGCTTCGTTAACNAACTTAGCAACAGCTNNAGCNTTNNTNCACTCAAATGCNGAAGGCACAGGATTTGGTTCAGAGANNGCAAANGGTATCTCAGCAGGTGAGATATCAGTNGCTTCNGCAGGTGCTACAACAGCNACTGACAATTTTAGAATTATCGGTTTTAAAGATGTTGAGGGCATTGACTNCACTTCCGCAGGAGTNGTAGCTTTAGTTAAACTAAATCTACCATTCCANNNTGCCACAACTGGTCTATAAGGAGATAAGATATGGCTATAGCAAGATCCCAACTCCTNAAAGAATTAGAGCCTGGACTAAATGCTCTATTNGGACTGGAGTATGATCGGTATGANAATGAGCANGCCGAGATTTACGAAACAGAAACTTCAGACAGAGCGTTTGAAGAGGAAGTAATGTTAAGTGGCTTTGGTGCTGCTCCTGTAAAAGGGGAAGGCTCCGCAGTTTCATTTGACANAGCAAATGAGTCATTTACGGCTCGATATACACATGAGACAATAGCTCTTGCGTTTGCGATTACAGANGANGCTGTAGAGGATAANCTTTACGATCGACTNAGTTCTCGTTATACTCGTGCTTTGGCTCGGTCTATGTCAAACACTAAGCAGGTCAAAGCGGCTGCTGTATTAAACAATGCGTTTGATAGTTCAGTTACTTTTGGCGATGGTAAAGAACTNTGTGCGACTGACCACCCCACTAATGGTGGTGGTACTTTCCGTAACGAGTTGTCTACTGCTGCTGANCTGAACGAAACATCGTTAGAGCAGTCATTAATAGATATCGCTGCTTTTATCGATGAGCGTGGACTTAAAATTGCTCTGCAAGGGCGTAAGTTGATTATTCCATCTGCACTTCAGTTTGTAGCTGAACGTTTGATGGCTAGTAACCTGCGTCCAGGAACAGCAGACAATGATGTCAACGCAGTTCGTAACATGGGAATGTTGCCAGACGGTTATGTNGTAAACCACTTCTTAACTGATACTGACGCATTTTTCATTAAAACAGATGCACCTAATGGTTTTAAACATTTTGAGCGTAGTGCTGTCAAAACTTCTATGGAAGGNGATTTTGATACAGGTAACGTGCGATACAAAGCTCGTGAGCGTTACAGCTTTGGTGTTTCAGACCCACGATGTGTGTTTGGCTCTCCAGGAGCATAAAAAACNTAGGAGGNCAAATTTGTCCTCCTTTTTTGATCTTACTGACAGCATTTGCTGACACTAGCCACGACAGGAGATTTTTAAATGGCTGTACATTTTACTGGACCAATCCTTTTTGCAGGTAAGGATGGACAAAGACAATGGTTTGAAAACCTGCCAATAGACCGTAACCCTGATTATCTTGTTTATATGGATGATTTTACAGGTGTTGCACTAGATTCTACAAATGACTGGACAGTTGTAAAAGATTCTAGTGCCTCTGCAGCTATCGCTGCTGATGTTGTAGGTGGAGCACTTACTCTTAGCTCACAAGCCACAACAGATGATGATGGTGCATCAATTCAAGGCAATGAGATATTTGCAGTTGCTACTGATAAAGATATTTGGTTTGAAACAAAAATCACACCGACTGACGCAGANGGTGATAATATGGATATTTGTATAGGTTTGACNGTAAACTTTGCAACTAATCCAGAGGCAATGTTAACTGCTGCTGATCGTATTGTATTTCAAGTTGATGATGGTGATAGTAATATTGATTGTGTAACTGAAAAAGATGGCACTGCTACAACAACTGACTCTGGTGTTGATATTGCCAGTGGCACTGCTGTTACTCTCGGCTTCCATGTTAAAAGCACTGGCTCTGTTGAGTTTTTTGTTAACAGGAACAAAGTTGCAACCCACACAGCAAATATTCCTGATGATGAAAATCTTGCGCTAGGAGCTATGCAACTATCAGGCTCTGCAACAGGAACAAAGTCAATAAATATTGATTACATTTTTGCTGCTCAAGTAAGATAGGGGGTAACAAATGGCTAAAAAGGTTAGAGCCAGAACGGATAAAGGTGAGTTTATTGCTGACGATCCGAACACCCCAGAAAACGAAGCATGGGAAGTAGTAGAGGAAAAAAGCTCTACTACTCTTCCTCCTAAAGGAAGTGCTGAGTATAAAGCCATGCTTTTGCGTGGAGAAATAAAGGAGTAATCAATGGCAGATGCTGTAACCTCACAAACCATAATAGATGGTCCGAAAACTGCCGTTTTGAAATTTACTAATATTTCTGACGGAACAGGTGAATCTGAAGTCGTAAAAGTTGACGTTAGTGCGTTATCAAAAAATGGACAAGGCGATAGTTGTACAAAAGCAACCATTGAAAAGATCTGGTGGCAATGNAATGGCATGAAAGTTNAAATGTTATTTGATGCTTCTACAAATGTTTTTTGTATTGAGCTTGGTGAAAACCAAAGTGGACACCATGATTATACAAGTTTTGGTGGACTCACAAATAATGCAGGTTCTGGTGTTACTGGAGATATATTGTTTACAACTGTAGGACACGCCTCTGCAGATACTTACACAGTTATTCTTCAAGTAAGGAAGGAATTTAGCTAATAGGCATATTGATTTAAAGGGGTTATTATGGCTACTACTAAAGATGTAAAACGATTACCTAGTGGTAAATTAAAGTATCGTGATGAAATATTTCCAGGATACAATAAACCTAAACGAACTCCTAACGCAAAGAAAAAATCAGCAGTTTTAGCTAAAGTAGGNAAAGATGTAAAGATAGTTCGNTTCGGCGATCCTAATTTGTCTATTAAAAAAGATCAACCATCCCGTAAAAGATCGTATTGTGCCAGATCAGGTGGCATTAAAGGTGCGACTAATAAGTTTTCAGCTAACTATTGGTCGCGTAGAGCGTGGGAGTGTTAGATGGCAATTAGTCGTAGTCAAATGAAGGAGCAAATTATGAAAAACCCTATGAAGAAAACTATGAAAAAACCTGTCCGCTTGGCTAAAGGTGCTGAGGTTAGAAAGGCAGGACCGAAAGGTTTTCGAAAAAGACCTAGTAAAACTACTAGATCTGGCCTCACATTAAATGAGGCAAAAAGCAAAATGAACGAAATGAGTGAAGCTATGCAAAAAAGAGCAATTTTGCAAATGTTACAAGGCAAGACACCTGCATTTATGAAAAAATTAAAATAGAGCGTAGCCATGAAGAAAAAAGGTTTATGGGCTAANATTCATGCTAAAAGAAAACGGATAAAAGCGGGATCTGGCGAAAGAATGAGAAAGCCAGGATCTAAAGGTGCTCCAACAGCTAAAAACTTAAGAGATGCGAGGAAAACTAGTGCCAAGAAAGTTTAAAAAAGTTCCTAAAACTAAAAAAGGTGTTCCTAAAATATATGTGCGAGGTGCAAAAAATCCTAAAGCAAGAGAAGCAGAAATTAAAAGAACTGCTCGTCTTTATAAACAAGGCAAGTTAACCCCTGCTATGATGGATAAAATCAGTAAACAAAGGAGTAAGAGCTAATGGCAACGAAACCTAAGAAAAAAGGTGGTAAATATTCTTCTATTCCTGGAGCAGGAAAATTTTCTACATCTAAATTAGATGCAGTTTATAAAAGAGGNCTTGGTGCATATTATTCTTCTGGNAGTAGACCTAANACTTCNGCTCATGCGTGGGCAATGGGNAGAGTNAANAGTTTCGTAANTGGNAAAGGTGGGGCTAGAAAAGCAGACGCTGACTTANTAAAGGGTAAAAAGAAGAGCACTAAAAAATGAGTTACTTACAAAGTAACATCCCTTATTTTAAGGCTTGGGTGCGTCGTGAGTATACTCANAANCATGAAAAATATCATGGTGAGTTTCTTCATGCTATGGTTATTGCTGTGACTACAATACCAAATCGATCTCTTAGTTTTCAAGTTATATTTACTGGTTGTGAAGCAGAAGGCGAAGAGGAAGATACTGTTCATGGTGGGGCAATGTGGGCTAGAATGCCAATCACAGCACTNGTTGCAGATATTCCACTTGAAGAGTGGCCTGAACCTATGGAAACTTATGATGCTCAGCCTTGGGATTGTGCCTCACATTATCACTCTGTTTATGTGATGGAAAGAACAACTCCTTGTCCTTGGTTAGCAAAAATTAACGGCGAGTTTTTTCCTGCAAAATATTTGTTTACTGTAGATTATACTAATAGCGAAATTGCAGATGATCCCGCACAACACAAACAAAGTCATGTTCTACAGCTTTTAGAAGCAGGAGAATGGACAGGTAATATTGTTGCATTACCTAATAACAGGGTGAGAGTAACTCATCCTGCTTGGTTTGCAACAGGAGAAGGAGCTCCTGATTTTAGACCATCTCAACATATACACTATTCAAAGTCTGATTTAGACTATACACTAGATGTGAATAGAGTTTTTGACAATCTTTATAATCAGGAGGATAATCATGGCTAAAAAGCTTGTTGGAAAGCAAAAAAAGTTAGACCGTAATAAAAACGGCAAAATTGATGCGGAGGATTTTAAACTCATTAACGAGGAGAAAAAAATGAAAAAGATGAAAAAGAAGCCTAAAGGTATGAGAAATGGCGGTAAAGCTATGAAGCCTAAAGGTATGAGAAATGGCGGTAAGGCNATGAAGCCNAAAGGTATGAGAAATGGCGGTAAAGCTATGAAGCCTAAAGGTATGAGAAATGGCGGTAAGGCTATGAAGCCNAAAGGTATGACAAATGGGTGGAAGAATGAGAAAGCCTAAAGGCATGAACATGGGCGGTAAGGTTATTAAAGGACCTTACAGTTAGAGGATAAGTTATGGCAGTTTCAGGATCAGTTGATTTTGAACCAGATGTAGCAGAGTATATTGAAGAAGCGTTTGAGCGTTGTGGTTTAGTCGTAGCTACAGGGTATGATTTAAAAACAGCAAGACGTTCTTTAAATTTACTTTTTGCAGATTGGGCAAATCGAGGATTAAATCGTTGGACTATTGAGCAAGTATCTTTACCTTTAGTTGCAGATATTGCTAATTATCCTGCAGGAATTTTAACTATGACTGTAGGAGCTAGTGGTTCTTTTACTGTTGGTGAGACAATCACAGGCGGTACGAGTGGTGCTACTGCGTCTATAACAAGTGTTACTTCATCTACAGTTATTGCCATAACTATTCCCTCTGGAACTTTTGTTGCTGCGGAAACAATCACAGGAGGTACGAGCGGTGCGACTACTACAGTTACGGCTGCTGTTGATTTTACCAATGTGCAAAGCACTATAGATATTTTGTCTGCAGTTATAAGAGAAAATGCAGGTGCTTCTAATCAATCAGATATTTCTATAAGTAGAATAAGTCGTGATACTTATATAAATATTCCGAGTAAACGAACGACTGCACGACCTTCCCAGTTTTATGTAGATAGGCAAATTACACCTGTTTTGAAATTATGGGGAACTCCTGACGCAACAATATACACTCTTGTTTTTGATAGGCTTGTAAGAATTGATGATGCAGATAATCCGCAAAATACAGTAGATGTGCCGTTTAGATTTTATCCATGTTTAGCTGCAGGACTAGCTTATTATATCAGTTTGAAAAAAGCACCTAATCGTGTACAACTCTTAAAAGCTGTATATGAGGAAGAATTTGAGCGAGCTGCTGCAGAAGACCGTGACCGAGCCAGTTTAACGTTAACCCCTAGCAGAGATTATTATACTTTGATAAGATGAAATTTGCAACAGGACAATATGCTTTAGCTCTATGTGACCGCTGTGGTCAGCAATATGACTATATTGTATTACGACAAGAATGGAATGGTTTAAGAGTATGCCCTGAGTGTTTTGAAGAAAAACATCCTCAGTTAGAACCAAGTCCTGTACCATTTGAGCCACAGGCTTTACGAAACCCTCGTCCTGATAGAAAAGAACCAGTTGAAATACTTGTAGGTCAAAATATATTTCCTCTTTTTGCAAATACGTCAATGCAAGGAATTAGCTCTGTAGGAAAAGTAGAGGTTACAACATGAGTTTTACTTATTCAACTTTAAAACAAGCTTTAAAAGATTACACTCAAAATGATGAAGTTTCTTTTGTTTCCAATCTGCCGATGTTTATTAGGCTTGCAGAAGAGCGTATATTAAAAGCAGTGGATTTAAATGTTTTTGAAAAAAACGTTACAGGAACTATGACTGCAAGTAATCAATACTTAGCTTGTCCTACAGATTTTTTAGCCCCTAGTTCATTATTACTTACAAACAGTAGTAATGATGAGTTTTTGCAATTTAAAGAATTAGAGTTTGTAATGTCATATAACCCTAACTCATCAACTACAGGAACACCTAAATATTATGCACAGTTTGATGTAGATAATTTTATTTTAGCCCCTACTCCCGATAGTAATTATTCTGTTGAGATGAGTTATTTTTACCGTCCTACAAGTTTAACAGATAGCACGTTTACACTAACTTTGACTTCTGTTGTAGGTACTTTTACAACAAGTGATACAATAACAGGAGGCACAAGTGGGGAAACAAGTGATGTTAGTGCTGTGCCTAGCTCTACCACACTTACTGTTGGGATTCCTAGTGGTGATTTTACTGTTGGTGAAACAATCACAGGAAGTTCTAGTGGAGCAACAGCAGTGATATCTAGCATAGGTTCAGACTCTACACTTTCTTGGATTAGTGAAAATGGTGAACTTGCTTTACTTTACGCAGCTTTAATTGAATGTTATACTTATATGAAAGGCGAACAAGACGTTATGAATATGTATAACTCTCGTTTTGCGGAAGCTCTCGCAAGACTTAAAAATTTAGGCGAAGCTAAAGAAGTAACAGATGAATATCTGTCAGGATCATTAAGAAAGGCTAGGACATAATGTTTACAGAATCGTTAGGTATGTCAAATAACTTTTCTGTTACGGTTGAAACTACAAATAACAGGGGGTTTACTCCAGAGGAAACAGCCAAAAGATGTGTTGATAAAATAATTGGCATATCCGACAACTCTCACCCTGCAATACGCGATCAAGCTCGTGCTTATCGTAAAGAAATGGAAACGATTATTGCGCTATATATGAAACAAGCTATTAAAAGTGATAGAACTACTGTATACAATGCAATAAAAGATTCTGGAAACCCGAAACTTGCAGAATATATAAGGAGAATGTAATGGCTTTCACGGGAAATTTTCTGTGTACCTCTTTTAAAGTAGAGTTATTAAAAGGAGTGCATGATTTTACGGCGACAACAGGAAACACTTTTAATATCGCATTGTATGACAATAGTGCTTCGTTCACAGCAGCGACAACAGCGTATACTACCAGTAATGAAATTAGCGGAACTAATTATTCTGCTAAAGGGCAAGCTTTGAATCCTGTCACACCTACCTCAAGTAGTACAACAGCATTAGTTGATTTTGCTGATGAAGTTTTTAGCAATGTAACTATCTCCTCAGTAAGAGGAGCTTTAATATTTAATGACACAGCCACAGGAGACCCTTCGGTAGCCGTATTAGATTTTGGAGCAGATAAAGCAGCAAGCTCTGGCGATTTTACAATAGTTTTTCCTACAGCTGATGCGAGTAATGCTATAATTAGGATAGCTTAATGACAACAACTGTTGCATTTGATAAATCATGGAATAGTTCTCTAACTGCTTGGAATACCGACACTTGGAATGGTGGAGGTACTTTTCCTAGTGCAACAGGTAGTGTCGGTTCTTCTACGATTACAGGGTTTGCGAATGTATCTGTTACTGGTGTTTCAGGTACAAGTGCGATTGGTTCTGTTTCTATTGCTGTTGATGCAAATCTTTCAGTCACAGGAGTCGCAGGAACATCTGCAATAGGCAATACATTTGAAACAAATGTAGGAGTTAATGCAACAGGAAGCGTTGGCTCTACTACAATTACTGGAGCTGCCAATACTTCAGTTACTGGTGTTTCAGGCACTACTACTTTAGGCAATACGTTTGAAACAAACGTAGGTGTAAGTGCGACGAGTAGTGTGGGTTCTTGTACAATTACAAGTGTGACAAATCTTTCAGTCACAGGAGTAGAAGCTGAAGCGCGTGTTAACGGTACTNATGTAANAGTAAATTTTGGCGCGTCAGTTGAAGTAACAGGAGTAAGTGCTACAACATCTATGGGACAAGTGCTCGTTTGGGGTCTTGTTGTACCTAATCAAACNCCTAATTTTATCACAATAACACCTAATCAAACTCCTAATTTTAATACTATTGGTGGTGCTACAGCACCACCTCTCCAAGTTCCCTCTTGGGTAGATATAGCAGCGTGAGGAAATAAAAAATGGCAAGCGTATACACAAATGATTTAAGGTTGGAAGAAATCGGTTCGGGCGAACAGTCAGGAACATGGGGAGATACAACTAACACAAATTTAGAACTAATTGCTGAAGGTCTTAGTTTTGGAACTGAAGCGATTACAACAAATGCAGATACTCATGCTTCTACAGTAGCGGATGGGGCAACAGACCCTGCTCGTTCAATGTATATAAAATATACAGGAGCATTAGATTCTGATTGCACTATTACGATTGGTCCTAATACTATATCAAGAATGCATTTTATTGAAAATGCTACTACAGATAGTGGGAGTTCTGGTCCATATAACATTATTATTAGTCAAGGTTCTGGTGCTAATGTAACAATCCCTAATGGCGAAGTTAAAGCTGTTTACTTAGATGGAGCAGGGTCGGGTGCTGCCGTTGTTGATGCTTTTGCTTCTCTTAATGTTGGAGCTTTAGCGTCAGGGTCAGTGGATTTAGGAACTGTAACAGATGCTGCATCTGTTTCAACAACATCGTCAGATTATCAATTACAATTAGGTGCAGCCCAAAGTACAACAGGTGATATTGGTCGCAACATATCATTTGGTATTTCTGGCGTTACAACTGCTGCCATAAATAGTGTTGATGCTGGAACATCAAATGCACAATCACTAGCATTTTTTACTGGAAATGGTTCTGGCATTACAGAAGCTATGAGAATTGACTCTTCTCAAAATATTTTGGTTGGTGCAGGTAACACTTCTTCTGTTAACGTTGGTAACGGAACAGGTGCAGTACAAATAGCTGATACTACAGCAACACCTATATCTGCATTACGATACAATAACTCAGCAGGTGGTCCGTTTATTATGTTGGGGCACTCAAGAAGTACAACAGTAGGAACAGTTGGTACTGTTGTTTCTAGTGGAGATGATTTAGGAACTATAAGATTTTGCGGTGATGATGGTACTGATGTAAACAGCACTGCTGCTGCAATTGTTGCAGAAGTAGATGGAACTCCGGGATCAAATGATATGCCAGGACGATTAAAGTTTGAAACTACGGCTGATGGTTCGGACTCTACAACAGAACGTATGCGTATTGATAGTAGTGGTCATGTTTTAATAGGCACAGAAACTGGTGATGATTTTAATAGCGACTCAATGTTAAGAATTGGACGAAGTGGTGACAGAGCCTTTTTACAATTTAAAACAGATACAAGTAATAAAAATGGTATATTATTTGGAGATGAAACGGATGATGTTCGTCATTCCATTCAGTTTGACCCAACAGATAATACTTTGAGTATTATTGGNGATAGTGCTGAACATATGACATTTGCATCTGATGGTACTATTGGTTTTGGTACAGATGATCCTGCATCTTTCGCACCTAGTAATATTTCTACTGGTCGAGATATTGTTAATAGAGCATCTGGTGGTGGAACCTTTATTGCTGCAAGGGATGACAATAGTGTTGTAGCAGGTAACAAAATAGGAGGTTACCTTTTCAGAACAAATGACAGTGCAGGTGTAAAATTTGGTGGACTGACAGGAGTTGCCGATGATACTTCAGGTGGCTTTAATTTGGATTTTTTTGCGGGAAGATCTACTTCAGATGATGCAGACGAAGAGGGGCATATGCAGCTTGATGATGCTGGAGATCTTTATATAAGATCAGGAGGACTTAGAGTTGGAAGAAGCCATAGTCTAGCTCACACAAGTGTTGAAGAAAGCGTTGTTATTTATCAACAAGGTTCTGGAAGTGGAGATACTGCTACCTCAATAACTGCAAGAAATGGAACAGCAGGTGATAATGTATTCAGACACCAAAGAGAAGGGTCTATAAAATCTGAAATTGAAGAGAATGGTGATTTTTTAAGTGCTACTGGTTCCTACGGTACAATTTCAGATGAAAGGCTAAAAGAAAACATCGAGGATGCAGCATCACAATGGGATGACATTAAGGCTGTTAAAGTTAAAAAGTATTCTTTCAAAGAAGATGAATTAGATGCACCCAATATGATCGGTGTGATGGCTCAAGATTTGCAAGCAGCAGGAATGAATGGATTAGTAACGAAGAATTTAAAAACAGATCTTGAGGATAATCCAATTCTTGACTCAGATGGTAACCAAGAAGAATTTTTCTCCGTTAAATATTCTATTTTGTACATGAAAGCTATCAAAGCCTTACAGGAAGCTATGGCAAAAATAGAAACTTTAGAAACAGAAATGACGTCTGTAAAATCAAGATTAGATGCATTAGAGGGATAAAATGTCGGATAAGTTAGACAGGAAAAAATTAAAATGCCTCTAACTAAATTACAGTTTCGTCCTGGAATAAACAGGGAAACAACCTCTTACAGTAATGAAGGTGGTTGGTTTGATACGGATAAAACTAGGTTTAGATTTGGATATCCAGAAAAAATAGGTGGTTGGGTTAAAAAATCTATCTCTGCATTTTTAGGATCATGCAGAGCGTTACATCCTTGGGTAGCATTAGATGGAACACCCTTTTTGGGTTTAGGAACACATCTTAAATATTACATTTTAGAAGGTAGTGCGTATCTAGATATTACCCCTATAAGAAAAACAACAACAAATGGGGTTACTTTTGCAGCTACTAATGGTTCTGCTACTATTACGGCTACAGATACTGATCATGGAGCGATTGTTGATGATTTTGTAACTTTTTCAGATGCAGTTAGTCTTGGTGGTAATATTACTGCAGATGTTTTAAACCAAGAATATATAATCCTTTCTGTGCCTGACGCAAACACTTTTACGTTTGAAGCTCGTGTAGCGGATACTCCTATAAGTAGTATAACTACAGGAACTTTAAATATGACTGTAGCAGATAGTACCTCTTTTACTGTTGGTGAAACAATAACAGGAGGTTCGAGCGGTGTGACTGCTACTTTAATTAATATTACATCAACCACTGTTATTGGTATAACTATCCCTTCTAAAAGTTTTATAGCTGCAGAAGTAATTACAGGAGATAAAAGTGGTGCAACCACTACAGTCACTGTTCCTTCTGGAACTTCAGGATTAGACCCTACTCCTGTATTAGCAAATTCTAGTGATACTGGAAATGGTGGCAGTGGTGTGGATGCATCTTATCAAGTTACTATAGGTTTAGATACTTCACTTACAGGTAATGGTTGGAACGCAGGAACATGGGGACGGGGTTCTTGGAACTCTGCTTCAAGTTTATCTGTGGCAGGAGCTACATTACGAATATGGAGTCACGATAATTTTGGAGAAGATCTTTTAATAAATGTTAGAGATGGTGGCATTTTTTATTGGGATAAAAGTGATGGAGTAACGGCAAGAGCAGTAAATATTACTAGCTTAACTAATTCAGATTTAGCTCCTACGATTGCTAAAATAGTTTTAGTTTCCGACACAGATAGACATATTATAGCTTTTGGTTGTGACCCCGAAACTGCTATAGGTACTCAAGATCCTTTATTAATTAGGTTTAGTTCTCAAGAAAGTCTAACTGAGTGGCGTACTCTACCTACAAATACAGCAGGTGATTTAAGGATTGGTTCAGGCAGTGAAATTATATCTGCGATAAAAACACGTCAACAAATATTAGTTTTTACTGATAAATCACTTCATGCCATGCAGTTTATAGGACCACCTTTTACATTTGGTATCAATGCTATATCAGAAAACATAACTATCGCAGGACCTCTTGCAGCTATAGCTGTTGAAGATATGGTGTTCTGGATGGGGCAACAAGAATTTTACGTTTATAGTGGTTCAGTATCAAGACTACCTTGCACTGTTCGTGATTATGTTTTTAACGATTTTAACGACAAACAAATTGAAAAAGTATTGGCATCAACCAATACGGCATTTTCAGAAGTATGGTGGTTTTATCCAAGTACAGATAGTGATGAAAATGATAGATACGTTATTTATAATTATCAACAAAAAATTTGGTATTATGGTAATTTAAGTAGAACGGCATGGTTAGACAGAGGAATAGAAGCTTTTCCCATAGCTGCATCATCAGATAACCATTTGTATGAACATGAACGTGGTTTTGACGATGGCAGTACTACTCCTGTTACGGCTGTATCTGCACATATAGAATCAAGTCAATTTGATATAGGTGATGGAGATAATTTTACATTTATTAATAGATTAATACCTGATGTAACATTCAGGAATTCAAGTGTTGCTTCACCTAAAGCTACTTTTACGTTGAAAACACGAAATTTTCCTGGAGGAAAATATTTACAATCCAACGGTAAAACAGTGACTCAATCTTCGGTAGCAACTTCAACAGTGGTAGAGCAATTCACTGATCAAGTCCATGTACGCCTTAGAGGTCGTTCATTTGCTTTACGAGTTGATTCAGAAGGAACAGGGGTAGCATGGAGGCTAGGCTCTCCTAGGGTAGATATTAGGCCAGATGGAAAAAGATAATGTCAAGAAATTTAGTTTTACCATTTTTTCCTGTTCCACCAGAACAATACGATCAACAATACATGGAAGAAATTGTAAGGTCTTTTTCTACTTATCTGACACAAATTCAAAATCCAGGAGAAGGTAGACATACAGAATTAGTTCTTACAAATTTACAAACACATGATCAAGGGTTAGAAGTAGGAGCAATATTTAAAGTTGGAACAACAGGCAATTTAAAAATAGTAGTAGCAGATATTCCTCATGTTCGAGGAAACTCTGCAACAAGTTCAGTAGGAAGTGTTACGGTAACGGTGTGAATATGATTAAAAAAATATGTAGGTTGCGATATTATATAGTTGACGCTATTATGAGTTTAGCGTCTATTCAGGAACTAACGCTTCCTGCATATTTCCCCCAGAAAGACATAGGTGAAAAATGCAAGGTATAGAAACATTAGGCTATGAAGTTGTAGAACTTACTCCTGTAGAAGCTTTAATGTCAGAAGGTGGAATAGCACGACACCAAAAAGCAGCAGAAATGTTAGCAGATTTTGGGCGTAATGGCGATACTTATCTAGTTCACGCTGCTGAAGGCGAAACAGTTTTACCATTAGAAGTTTTAGAAAGTAACCCTCGACTTAAAAATATGATTTATACCCAAATGGAAGAAATGGGTTTAGAGCCAGAAAGATATATTGTTGGTAATGAGTTAAACTCTTTAAACCCAGAAACAGGACAACCTGAGTTTTTTCTTAAAAAACTTAAAAAGATTTTTAAGAAAACTTTCAAAAAACTCAAAAAAGTTGTTAAAAAAGTAGCTCCAGTCGTATTAGCTATTGCTGCTCCTGTCTTGCTTCCTACCATGCCTATTGCTCTAGCGGCAGGGTTAGGTAGCACCGCAGGTAATTTGATTGCAGGTAAAGATTTAAAGGATTCATTAAAATCAGGTATAATGACAGGTCTTACCGCAGGTGCAGGTAATATGCTGACAGGAGGTAGTTTCTTAGGTTCTACTGTTGATCCTGGAAATGTAGCAGGATTACAAAAACTAGGAACTATGTTTACACCTGATAATCCGTTTACTGCTGCTGTTTCATCTAAAATTACAGGAGTTGGTNCTCAGGTAGCACAAGCAGGAGGCAGAGTAGGCGGTGGTGTATTTAAACAAGATTTTGGTGGGCAAGAAGTAATTCCTGATGTAACACAGGAATTTCCTGAAACTAGAATTACTAGTAGTGGTTTACAAAAAACAGGAGCACAATCAACTNGTTTTATGGATGGGGTAAGGAAAGCATTTACTCCTGGAGATGAGTATGGGTTTGATGATTTCTTTAAAGAGTATTTAAGTCCAGGACGTGAAGGTATTTCAGCAGAAGTACAAGAAGGTTATAAACAAGATTTAGCTGCTTTTAATAAAAAGTTTCCTGATGCTACTGCATCAGATTACACGAGTTTTGTAAGCAAATTAGACGAAAAATATGCTCCTGGAGTATTGACTAAATTTGGTCCTGCTGTAGGCACTGTTCTAGCAGGAGGGTTAGCAAGTGATACTTTACTAGGCACAAATATTGTTACTCCACCAGATGAAGAAAAAGTTGATTTAGCTGCAATGCAAAATAAAGGAGCGGAATTACTAGCTTCTGATCCAGGAAAATTTGGTATTGATGAAAGTTATCTAGGTGCTAATCCGTTTTATGGTCAACCTTCAATAATGCCTCCACCCCCTCCACCTTTAATTGAAGAACCTAGCGGTATAGCTTCTTTTAATTATGGACAATATGCTCCAACTTTTCAACCTGTAATGGCTGCTTCTGGTGGAGAAATCGTCGGTCCTGGAACACCAACCAGTGATTCAGTACCTGCAATGTTAAGTGATGGTGAATTTGTTATGAATGCTCGTGCTGTAAAAGGAGCAGGAGGTGGCGATCGTCAAAAAGGAGCAAAACGAATGTATGAAATGATGCGTTCTTTTGAAAGGACTGCGTAATATGGTTACAGAAACACAAATTATCCAACAACAAGAATCCCCTGCTATAGAAGCATACAAGCTCGGGATTATGGAAAAAGCTAAACAACTTATTGAAAAACCAGTAGCTCTTCCTGAACCTACTACGGTTGGTGCTGATCCAATGACCGTACAAGCTCAACAACTTGCACAACAAGGAATAGGAGGTTTTGAACCTTATCTTAAAACTGCTGGTGATTTTGTTACAAGTGCAGGTGGATCTGCTCAAACTGGTGGACAATTTGGATTAGGATCTGCTGCACTTGGTCAAGCACAATTAGCAGGAACAGGAGCTCAGTATGATCCTGCTTCTGCACAAGCATTTATGGATCCTTTTGAAGATGCAGTGGTACAACAAGCATTAGCAGATATACAAAGAGCAGGTAATATTCAAGGCCAAACAGATGCAGCTCGAGCAGTTGGTGCAGGAGCATTTGGTGGTTCTCGCTCTGGTATTGTAGATTCTGAACGTGGTAGAAATATATTAGATCAGCAAGCTAGGACGGCGGCACAGTTAAGGTCTCAAGGTTTTGGACAAGCGATACAACAATCAATGGAAGCTCAAGAAGCTGCTTTACGAAGACAACAACAAGCAGCAGGTTTGTTTGGTCAATTAGGTCAAGCAGGTGCTGACTCTGCTTTAGAGCAAGCTAAAACATTAGCTGCATTAGGACAAACCTCGGCAGGATTAGGTCAATTAGGACAACAAATGCAAATGGCAGATGTAGATGCTCTTGCTAAACTAGGAGCGCAACAACAAGTGCTTGATCAAGCAGCCGCCGATGCACAGCAACAATTTCAATTACAACAAGTTTTTCAACCTTATCAAAAACTTGGTTTTTACAGTGATATTTTACAAGGCGCACCATCTACATCTATGTCTATTCAACAAAATACATCCCCCCAACCTTCTATGTTAAATCAAGTAGTTGGTGCAGGAATCGGTGGGTTAGGCATAGCAAACGCAGCTCAAAATGTAGGGATAATATAAATGGTAGAATTTGCACAGCGACCTATGGTTGCTCAAGGTATGTCTCCCTCTGCGCCTAATGCAGTGGGGACAGGCATTACCTCTGGATTAGTGCCAGAAAATAGTGACCCAATAATTCAACAGGGTATGAAACAATTTGAAAATACTGTTGAAAATTTGTACGAAAAAATAGATGAAGCAGAAGATATGGAGGAAGTTATAAACTCCATAAGGGGTGATGAACAACCTATAAAAGCTAGAGTAAGTGAACTGGCAGAGTTAGTTGGTGAAAAAGATGCCAAGAAAACTCCTGAATCAGTATTAGCAGTTATGCAACCATA
>FUFK010038688.1_pt1 | contig 16367 bp, 16 predicted proteins | sample 1021851 | NCBI WGS metagenome assembly FUFK01 (sample SAMEA51879418, study PRJEB19060) | metagenome | reverse complement strand
CATACAGTAGCATTTTTGAAAAGTACATCTTCCTGCTCTGGTCTTTCTTTGAAACCATAAGCAACATTTGGATAGGTTACCGCGATCAACTCACGGGTGTTTTCCTCTTCTTTCTTCTCGTCATCTTTCTTTTCTTCCTCTTCTTTGGTGTCTTTCATAGTAGCCTGAAAACGAGTTTCCTTGCCATCAGGTAGAATTGCTTTACCTGAAAAATTCTTAGAATTTGTTGGAACGTTGGCTACCAATCTAATGAATTCAGTCTTAGTAGTATCTGGAGAAGAGATCAAAAGATTCATCCAGTTTTCTGAAATGCTCAATTTTGATCCAATTTTGGTCTCATCCAAAGTCACTTCAGCATTTGGCTTAGCCGGTTCTCCGGTAATCGCCAGCGTATAAGTTTTTCCATCCAGTTTCAGGTCGTATTTCCCGGTTATATCGGTAACGTCCATACTATTGAGCACCTTCTTTTCACCCTGAATCCAGTTCTCAAATAAGGTTGTTTCCTTATCAAAAAAGTCACCAGAAGTGATCAGGAAATTTGCCCAGGCACCTTCCTTAATCGTACCAATCTTCCCTTCCTGGCCCAGTGTTCTGGCAGGAATAGTTGTAAGAGCGGCTAAAGCTGCTTCTTTGCTTAATCCAAATTCCATCGCTTTCATTAAATTAGACTTGAAGTCTTTGGCGGGATCGATATCATGCGTGGTGATCGTGAAAGGAATCTCCTGTTCTTCNAACATNGCTAAATTTGNNGGNGCCTGNTTCCATTCTCTCATTTCTTCNAGANCNANATGCTTAGTAAGATATGGNTCTTCCACATCNAAAGCTGCAGGGAATTTTAGCGGAANNATATACGTAGCATTGGAGCTTTTTACTTNNTCCAGTCGCTGGTATTCTTTNCCACTTCCCAGGAGTACGTATTGNATACCAAATTCGTCACCTACTTTATCTGCTCTNAATTCGTTNAGNAAATTATCTGTAGCAAAGATNTGAACNAGATNNTTATTNTTATTNAAAGCTTCCAGAGCAAGGTCTTTATTCTTCGCATTTCCTTTTGCATACCAGTCGGCATCAATATAAGTTTGTCTNATAAGTGCAGTGGCACCCATTAGNGAAGTAGGGTAGGACTGTCTTGATAAGACGCTTTTGTCAAAAGAAAGGTANTGTGCAGANCTGTCATCNAGAATTCGGTCACCTTCGCTAACTTCAGGAGTCAANGCAACCAGCATTCCNGAGCCACGTACAATNCCATCTGGAACATGAGTNTTTACAGCACCAAANCCAGCTTCNAGNANTTTNTTGGCTTCATCAGNNTCATANTTGAANTGNGCNACNGCNTTAGTTTCNGGGCGAATATGATCGTTCCAGTAGAAACCTTCNCGATTAGCGTCATATTGCGGACCATTTCCACCTTCTACGCGTTTTGGTTTACCTATTCCAAAACTGGAATAAAGGTCAATGAAAGAAGGATATACTTCTTTTCCTGTAAGGTCAACAACAATACTGTTTTTTGGAATAGAAATATTCTTTCCAACGGNAGTTATCTTTCCATCCTGAATGGCAAACATTCCATTTTCAATGGTCGTCTTTGGATCCACATGNATCCTGGCNTTTTTAAANACGGTGTAATTNGTGTTTTCTGTTTTAACACCATCGTTCTTTGGGAAATAATCCTGTGCATANGCAGAGCTAACACTCAGGACTATTCCCAAAAGCAGAAATTTTAATTTCATAAAAGTGGGTAGTTTTTGGAAATATAGATTGATTAAAATTTTAAGAGCCTTAAAGTACTAAAAATAGCAGAACTGTTAATCTTCNTACAGGTCGTTTCTTGAATCTTTATAGTAATTAACGAGCAAAGCCACCACATAACTGTAACTTTTCATGCCTCCAGCCTGATTATTGGCGATTAAGTAGCGATTATAGGTCGCAGCGAAGATAGGTTCCAATGGATTCTCATGTTCAAGCCAGAATTCCTGTACTTCCCGGTAATTTTCAATGATTCCAGGGTTCATACTCTCCAGTAATCGTTCTCCTTCCTCTTTATCTCTTCTGAAGATTTCACTTAAACAATAACTCAAAGCAAAAGTATAACCGGAATATCTAAAATGAGGATCTGTATGGTTCATGGTGACCAGGCAGGCGATAAAATTTGCTTCATTTTCCTTGGCGAAACCCAGTTGGTGCCCTATTTCATGGCTGGCTGTAGTAGGAATTTTGTAAGGGACAATAATACTGTTCACCTGTGCTTCGTTGGTCAAAGGATTTAAATAACCGTTAAAACCCATATAGCTTAGAGGGATACTGTATATCGATCTCTTTAGTGAATTACCTTTATAGTTTAATTCAGGATAATTCAGAGCGATATGATCATAACCTTCAATGGTTCTTCGGAAGAGCTCTTTTTTTGAGAGTTCAAACTTTACGGAAGCCGAATCATTTTCAGCTAAATCATCATGCAGTTCATTGGATCTGCTGATGAGTATTTCTGAAAGTGTTACTAATTCTTCAGTAGTATATTCATTATCAATTTCAAGAGTTTTGTGTAATGGCTGGCGGTAATAATTCAAGCCCCAGAAAAGATGAAAGCAAAAATAAATGATGGACAGTGCAGCAAGCGAATCGGGGATCCATTGTTTNGGATNNTTNAATTTCTGACTNAATCTTCTCCAGATCCATTTCAGGAGTAAAATCACCAGGAGTGCGTACATAAGATCACCTAGTGAAAATGGTAGAATCCCAATGCTATATCTCANAATACTNGAGATCACCGGGTAGANTCCGTTGGAATAATAGGTTTCGATAANGAGAGATCCTCTATTAAGCAGGCTCAATAANATGACCTGNACAGGTAATAGGATCGCAAGAATGAGGGTCGTTTTCTTATTCACATTTTAAAAGTACAAATAATTCAAATCTGGCCTAACTTCAGTAATGATGAAAGCGCTTAAATTATACAGAATGTCATGGAATTTTTGTTTCAGCAGCTTAAAGGGTATCTTTGAAAACAATTGAAGAATTATAGATATGAACGAAGAAATAAGAGCATTAGAACCAAAAATATTATGGAATAAATTCGCCGATCTTAACGCGGTGCCACGGCCTTCCAAAAAAGAAGAAAGGGTTATTGAATTCATCAAAAAATTTGGAAACGATCTTGACCTTAAGACCGAAGTTGATTCTGTAGGCAATGTAGTGATCTGCAAACCAGCTACGACAGGATTGGAAAACAGGAAAAAGATCGTGCTGCAGGCTCACCTTGATATGGTGCACCAGAAAAATAATGATACAGACTTCAATTTTGATACACAGGGAATCGAGATGTATGTAGATGGAGACTGGGTTAGAGCTAAGGGAACTACCTTAGGAGCCGATAATGGTCTGGGCGTGGCTACCATGATGGCGATTCTGGAAAGCGACTCTATAGAGCACCCTGCGATCGAAGCTTTGTTTACGATAGATGAAGAAACGGGAATGACCGGTGCGAAAGGTTTAAGTCCTGATCTTCTGGAAGGTGATATTTTATTGAACCTTGATACAGAAGAGGATGACGAAATTGGTATAGGTTGTGCCGGTGGTGTGGATATCACAGCGAGCAGAACTTACAAAGTAGAAAGTACTCCAGATTCCTATCGTGCCTTTGCTATCAAGGTAAAAGGACTTATGGGTGGACATTCCGGAATGGACATCATTAAAGGCCTGGCAAATGCTAATAAATTACTGAACCGCCTGCTTATTAATACTACGGAAGAATATAAGCTTAGACTCTCTTCTATTAATGGTGGCGGATTACGAAATGCGATTCCAAGAGAAAGTGAAGCGATCATTGCTTTGCCCGAAACTGAAGAAGAAAGTTTTAAAAAAGAACTTGATAAGAGGATCAATCTTATTAAAGCTGAATTTTCTTCTCTGGAACCTAATATGAAAATTGAAATTCAAAAAGTTCCTTCTGAAGTTGAGGTTATGGATATTGATTCTCAGGAACAGCTATTACTGGCACTTGCAGCGGCACACAACGGAGTTTATAGAATGAGTCCGGAGATCGAAGATCTTGTGGAAGCTTCAAATAATGTTGCGAAAGTTAGTGTAGAGGGTGGAAAGATCGAGATCAAATGTTTGACAAGAAGCTCTGTTGAATCCAGTCGTGATGATCTGGCTGATTCTCTAAAATCTGTTTTTAAACTGGCAGGTTTTGATGTAAAACTGTCTGGAGAATACCCTGGATGGGCTCCAAATAGTGATTCAGATATTCTAAAGACTCTGGATGAGATCTACGAAAGGATGAATGGTGAAAAGGCTAATATCGCAGCATGCCATGCAGGTCTTGAATGTGGTATCATTGGAAGCCATTATCCTGAAATGGATATGATCTCTTTTGGACCAACTATACGCGGAGCTCACTCACCAGATGAACGCGCAAGTATTAGCTCTGCTCAGAAATACTGGAAATTTTTATTAGAGGTTTTAAAGAATATTCCAGAGAACTAGGAATGTTTTCTATAATCAAAAAGCCCCGTGCAGATGCAAGGGGCTTTTTTTATGACTGATTACTTACTATTGCTGATCCTCTCCTGCAATTCCAACTACAGAGATCTTAAATACAAGATCTGAGTTTGGCGGGATTGCTCTGCCATAGCCTCTTTCTCCATAACCTAAATGGCTTGGGATAAAAGCAACAACTTCGTCACCAACCTGCATCTGCTGGATTGCTTCTTTAAATCCAGGGATCATTGGAGCGTCCGGTCCATAAACCACATCCATAGGCTGGTATCCCATAGCCTGGTCTCTTCTATGGTCATAAATTCCAAATTCCTCAGCAAGTTCTTTCTTGTTCGTATCAAAGATCTTCCCGTCTGCGAAATAACCTTCATAGTTCACTTTTACCGTTTGTCCCTGCTTAGGCTGAGTTCCATCACCTTCAGTAATAAAATGTAATTTTAATCCGCTTTCGAGAGAATCTGCTTTGGCTTCAAGAGCAGCGAATTCTTCAACTCTTTTAGATCTTACTTCTTGTAGCTCTTTTTCTTTAGCTTCATTTTCAGCTTCAAGATCTGCAAGTTCCTGTTCAAAAACTTTTGGAGCCTCAAAATTCTTAGCAGCTTTTCCCTTTCTAATGATATTCACCTCATTCATGGTGATATCTTTCACAGGACGATCTCTAGGACCAGTCTCGGTCTTTCCAATTGCTTCAACGACGTCCATACCTTTTACTACTTTTCCAAAGACCGTATGCTTACCATCAAGCTGCATTACTGGTTCCAGAGTGATAAAAAACTGACTCCCATTGGTTCCAGGACCTGCATTGGCCATAGATAAAACACCTTTTTCATCATGACTTAAAGAATCCTTGAATTCATCAGGGAATTTATAACCTGGTCCACCGCTACCGGTTCCCATAGGATCACCACCCTGGATCATGAATCCATCAATCACACGGTGAAATACAATACCGTCGTAATATTTTTTACCCTTAAATGTACTGTCTACCATGGTGCTGCTTCCTTCAGAAAGGGAAACGAAATTAGCAACGGTCATGGGAGTTTCCTCGTGATAAAGCTCAGCGATGATTGGCCCCATAGAGGTGTTAAACTCAACATACATCCCGTCTTCAAGTTCCGGGTATTCTTCTTTACATGAAAATAAGCTAATCGCAACGGCGAAAAGCACAAATAAACTTTTTGTCCTCATTATTGTTCTTTGGTTTCTGTGTTTGATTGTTCTTCTTCCTTTATAGAGTGTAAGGTCACTTTAGCGCTAATAGGTTTATTGCTTCCAATACGTTCCTGATCTCCGTAATAACCAAATGCTTTGTGAGATGGGAATAGAAATGTGACCGTTTCGCCTTCTTTCATTAATTTAAGACCCTGGCGAAGTCCGGTAAATAATTTTTCACGATCTATAGCATATTCACGTGTAGGCTTGTCACCTTCAGCATAAATAGCTTCACCTTCAATGGTCGATATACTATAATCGAAGGTTACTATATCGCCAAATTCGGGAGTTTCAGTATTAAGACTGTCCAGTGATTTATTATTGTAGTAATACCAGAATCCATCTGCTGAGGTTATATATTCCGTACTGGTATTTTCTCCCATTACCTGTTTGATATAATCTTCTTCCTGCGCGATCATTTCCCTGTTCTTTTCTACAGATTGATCGATATACGAGCCACTGCTTTGGGAAACCGGATAACGTGCTTCAGGAGATTTACAGGAAACTATGGCAATTGCCATTACTATTAGAAATAAAAACTTTTTCATTGGGTTAATTCTTGCTCATATTCAGGCAGGATCTTATTGAAACGTACGATGGTATCATTCATAGAAAGATCACTTTTTCCTCCGGCTGCATTTATGTGTCCGCCACCTTCAAAATGTGCCCGCGCAAACTTGTTCACATNGAAAGTTCCTTTAGACCTGAAACTAATTTTTATGATCTTCTCACTCTCATTTTCAATAAAAATGACTGCAAATTTAATTCCATCCAGACTTAAACCGTAATTTACAAAGCCTTCAGTGTCACCTTTCTTGAAATTATGACGGTCCAACTCNTCCTGAGTAAGGCTGATGTAAGCGGTATTAAATTCTGAAATCACTTTTAAGTTCTGAAGTGCGGTTCCAAGCAACTGCAGTTTATTTCCAGAATTGGTGTCGTAGATNTTATTATGAATCTCAGAATTTTTCGCTCCCTTGTCCATCAGGTCTGCGATAACACGATGNGTATCACTGGAAGTAGAGCTAAATCTGAAACTTCCGGTATCTGTCATGATTCCGGTGTATAGACAGGTGGCAATCTCAGGAGTGATCTGTTTGCCAGCACGTAACTTTTCTATGAATTTGTGTACCATCTCGCAGGTCGAACTCATCGTGGAATCACTATAAGTATAATGAGCGTAATCTGAAGGTTCCTGGTGGTGATCTATCATCACGAAAACAGCATCGGAAGCTTTAAGGGATTCTACCATTCCGCCGCATCGGGATAGATCATTAAAATCAAGTGTAAAAACGATCTGAGCTTCAGCAATCAATTGATCTGAAACTTCTTTTTGCTGCTCATATATATAAACTTCCTCACTACCTGGAAGCCACTTTAAAAAATGTGGATAATCGTTGGGAGCGATNACATTCGCTTTATGACCTTTATCTCTTAAAAAATGCATTAATCCAAGCGTAGAGCCNATNGCATCACCATCGGGTCCTTTGTGCGGAACGATCACGATATTATCTGCCTTTGCCAGTTCTGCCGTGATTTCGAGTATTCTTGTGTCTATCATAATCGAGGTTAAATATACAATATAATAACACTATAGAAACAGTGGAAGCCTTAAATTTGAGCTTGCAAATTACTACCATGAAACAGANNTTTTTANTAATCCTATTTATATTCAGCCTTNTGTCCTGNGGGTCTACCGAAGATATTAAGCTNGAGAAGGAACCAGATTATATCATTGCTTTTGGAAGCTGTAATCGGGAAGATGCACCTCAGCCCTTATGGAGTGAAATTCTTAAAAATAATCCTGATGTTTTCTTGTGGGGAGGCGATAATGTATATGCAGATACAGATGTTCCTGAAGTTTTAGGTGAAGCTTATGCTGTTCAGAAGAATAATGATGGATATCAAAAGTTACTTAGCAGCGTGCCAGTCTATGGGATTTGGGATGATCACGATTACGGCCAGAACGATGGAGGTAAGGATTATGAGATTAAAGAAGAAAGTCAGCAATATTTCCTGGATTTTATGGGTGTTGCGCAAAATGATCCAAGAAGAGAACGGGAGGGTATCTATAGTTCAGAGATTCTGGAGACACCTAAAGGTTCCATAAAAGTGATCATGCTGGATACGCGTTACTTTAGAGATGATCTGCTTAGGAACAGTGATGCTAACAGGCGCTATGAGCCTTCCAGCGGAACTATTCTTGGCGAACAGCAATGGAGCTGGTTGCAAAAAGAACTAGAAACTTCGAATGCGCAGTTCAATATTATTCTTTCCAGTATCCAGATACTTTCAGATGAACACGGATTTGAAACCTGGGGTAATTTCCCTTCGGAAGCACAAAAACTAAAAGATCTTATTGTTACTTCGGAAGCAAAAAATGTCATCCTGTTAAGTGGTGATCGCCATATTTCTGAATTTTCCGAAGAAAGAATCAATGGGCTCAGCTATCCCCTGTTAGACTTTACGAGTAGCGGACTAACCCATACTTACGAAGCTTTTGACGGTGAGCCCAATGAGCACAGAGTAGGAGAGGTAGTGAGCAAAAAGAGTTTTGGGTTATTGAAATTCGACTTTGAGAATTCTAGAGTAAGCTTGGAAATGCGCGGACTTAATAACCGTAAACAGCAGGATTTTATCGTTGAATTCCAGTAAGTCAACATATTGCNAGAAAGCACTTGTTTATGCCCATAAATAATTTATTTTTGCACCAAATTTAAAAACCAGATAATGGCAGATAATAGAACATTCACCATGATTAAGCCAGATGCAGTTGAAAACGGGCATATTGGTGGAATATTAGATCAAATCACCGCTTCAGGATTTAGAATCGTTGCGATGAAACTTACTCAAATGACCAAGAGAGATGCTGAAACTTTTTATGCTGTGCATAATGAACGTCCATTTTTCGGGGAATTGGTTGAATTCATGACTCGCGGACCTATTGTTGCTGCGATCCTAGAGAAAGACAATGCTGTTGAAGATTTCAGAACATTGATTGGTGCTACAAACCCAGAAGATGCTGCTGAAGGAACTATCAGAAAAAAATATGCTACCAGTATTGGTGAGAACGCTGTTCACGGAAGTGATAGCGACGAGAATGCACAAATTGAAGGTGCTTTCCATTTTGCAGGTAGAGAGATGTTCTAANTAGANCTTATCAAATAAAGAAAAACCCGGACTGAAAAGTCCGGGTTTTTTTTGTTTTATCAAATTTCTAAATCTCAATTGGTTTGGAAAACCAGGACCATTTAAAAATGTAGCTATCGCCTTCCTTTGCGGGGTGTAGCCGTGGAGAAATACATACCGTAATAAGAGCTGTAATTAAAGTGTTTGATATGCCGTCCAGCTCAAAGAAATATCTTAGAAATTCACTGATCGCCATCATAAATCCGGTGAAAACCAGCAAAAAGGCTAGAAAATATTTCAGTCTCTTATTCATACTGCCAAATTAACGTAAAACCAGCTTTTTAACCAATTCCTGGTTCATTTCCTCGTTAAGGTTTTTAATGATCTTTTCCTTTCCATAACTTAATTCCTCTCTTAGTACAGAAGAACTCAATTGCACGAACAGCGTGTCATGCTTCAGTTTAAGTCCGGTAGTGTATTTTGCAATCGCAGGCCCCATCTGGTTATTCCATACTTCCCGTATCTGTACCTGATTCAATCCTTTCGTATCCAACTTGTTCTCACCTACAAAACTTTTCAGCAGATCACCGAGGACCATTTCCTCATTCTTTCGTCTCTTCTTCATTTGTGCTAATTAAAGGTTCGTATTTTTTATAATAATATTTTTTATCATCGCGATTTTTGATGACCAGTTCATCTTCCGTAGCTACCAAAACCGTTTCCTGCCATTCATCGAAAGCTGTACTATAATACAGGTTCAAAACATCATCTTCGATCTTCGCGGTAATTTTTTCTGAATCATTTGAAGCTTCTATATAACCACCGTCGATCTTTGGCTGAAGTTTCTTTCGAAAACCAACACTATCCTTGATCTCTATATAATCAATGTATTGGCTCAAACTATATTCTACTACAGAGTCATTCTCAACTTCCACTTTCTCGATCGTCCAGTACCCGGTGAGATTTTGCAATTGTTGATTAGGGTCTGTGTTCGTACAGGAGCTGAGAACGATAACGACTAATAAGTATAAAGCTTTTTTCAAAGTTTAAAAATTTTATAAGATTGATTACTTCCTTTTACAACCTTCTCGGTTCTATCTGCGTGAGTATCACTGAGAAAGATCTGTCCAAGTTCATTTGTCGCAACTAATGCTACGATATGAGCAACCCTGTTTTCATCAAGTTTGTCAAAGATATCATCCAGCAGGAGAATAGGGTTCACCTGGCTAATTTTTTTTATAAAATCGAACTGTGCNAGTTTTAATGCNATNAAAAAGCTCTTTTGCTGTCCCTGGGAGCCGAACTTTTTAATAGGGTGNCCCTNGATTTCAAAANTAAGGTCATCCTTATGAGTTCCCACCGAGGTATATTGTAAAGCCATATCCTTCTGAAGNTTTTCTTCNAGCAGGGATGATAAANACTTTTCAGATAACTGACTCNTATAATTAATATCTACGATCTCTTTATTATTAGTAATATCNGCATAACGTTTATTGAAGATCGGTATGAACTCTTTGAGAAAGCTTTTCCTTTTTTCGAATAGATCCTGTCCAAGGTTACTAATTTGATGGTTGTAAACTTCCAGGGTATCACGATCGAAAGTAGAATTGGCAGCAAAATATTTCAGTAAGGAATTTCGCTGTGAGATCTGTTTCGTATAATTCAATAATGATTGGAGATAGGATTGATCGCTTTGGGAAATAACACCGTCCATAAACTTTCTCCTTGTTTCTGAACCTTCAATAATAAGATCACGATCTGCAGGGGAAATGATCACGGTAGGAATAAAACCTATATGATCACTCACTTTATCATAAGTTTTGTTGTTCCGTTTAATTACCTTTTTCTGTCCTTTCTTAGCACTAACCAGGATCTTTTCAGCTTTCTCATTCTTTTCGAATTCTCCATCCACGACGAAAAATTCAGCTTCATGGTTGATATTCTGAGAAGTGATCGGGTTAAAATAGCTTTTTCCGAAGGAGAGATGGTAAATACTATCCAGAACGTTAGTTTTTCCAACGCCGTTATTACCAACCAGGCAATTGATCTTATTGTCAAAAGTAAATTCAGCCGTCTTTAGATTCTTATAATTGAGAAGACTAAGATTTTTTAGATGCATAAATTGCTGTTTTTCAGCTAGAAATATGAGAAATGAAGAGGTATTTTGAAAGCTGCAAAAGGACTTCAAATTATTCAAAAAATACAAATATTTTCTCTTTTAATTTTCACAAAATATTATATTTTTGCCACGCATTAAAAATTTTTTATGGCATCTTATAAGAAAAGAGGATACAAGCCTTCCGGGAAANCTGAGAAGGAACAAATCGAAGAACAGGAATCAACAACTGCTGAAGTTTTTAACAGTTTAGATGAAGGGGCAAGTAGAACCGAAACCTGGGTCGCCGATAATCAAAAGTATATCTACATTATTGTGGGAGTTGCTATCGTTGCTGTACTTGGATACCTTGGATATAATCGTTTTATCCATGAACCAAAACAGAACGAAGCTGCCAATGAGATGGCAATGGCACAGAACTACATGGCTTCAGCTCTTAGAGCAAATGGAGCACAGAGTGATTCCCTTTACAATCTTGCACTTAATGGTGGGGAAGGNAAATACGGATTCCTTGATATTATAGAGAATTATGGTGGTACCGATGCTGCCAATCTTGCACAGTATAATGCTGGTTTCGCTTATCTTAGAACTGGAAAGTATCAGGAAGCTATCGAGCAACTGGAAGGATTTAGTAGTGATGATGAGATTTTCTCTGCACTAGCAACTGGTGGAATTGGAGATGCTTTTCTGCAGCTAGACCAGCCGGAAGAAGCTTTAGGTTATTACGAGAAGGCCGCAGAAATGCGTACAAATTCATTCACCACCCCAAGATTTCTTCTAAAAGCTGCGATCACTGCAATTAATACTGGTGATGCTGATGCTGCGGAAGAATATTTAATGAAGATCGAAGAGGAGTATGCAGATTCTCCTGAAGCAGATAAGGTGGCGGTCTATCTTGGACAGGCTCGCGCTATGAAAAAATAATATATGGCTACAAAAGGTAATAACCTTTCAGAGTACGANAAANATACNATCCCAAACNCGAAAGACTTTCGGTTTGGGATTGTTGTTTCTGAATGGAATGAGGAAATNACACAAGGTTTGTTTCAGGGNGCATTTGATGCGTGGATCGAAAANGGTGTGCAAAAGGAGAATATTGTACGCTGGAACGTTCCAGGTAGCTTTGAACTTATTTANGGCTGCAAGAAAATGCAGGAAAGTTTNGAAATGCTCGATGCAATCGTTGCCGTTGGAAATGTNATACAGGGAGAGACNAAGCANTTNGANTTTGTATGTGATGGNGTAACNCAGGGTATTAAAGANCTNAATGTACANACAGATATCCCGGTCATNTTNTGTGTNCTTACAGATAATAATATCGAGCAATCTCGTGCCAGAAGTGGTGGAGAACACGGGAATAAAGGAACAGAAGCTGCNATTGCCGCNATAAAGATGGCTCAGCTTAGAAAGGACGCNAAATTCTACAANNGATAAGCGGGATTTTCAAAACGGCATTGTCTTTGTGTTCTTATTAATCGAATAAGNCTTCGGAATTCTGAAGCATTTTGAGTAAATTTGGAACAGCNAACAATCTACAGTTTTGAAAATCAATTTAGGCAAGATCAGGAAAAATACCAGGTATAATTACACTCCTCGTTATTATAAGGGGAAGGATACCGGGAATGTCTATGATTTTGACTCAAAATTCAATAAATACAGAGAAGCTACAAACGCGATCGATTTTGGTTCTCACTGGGCTGAGGCTCGTGAATCCAGCCGCACGCGAGGTAATAGAAGTATCAACCGTCGTGTTGTTTATATTATTGTAGTACTCGTTTTTATTTGCCTGTGGATATTAGATTTTGATTTGTCCATTTTCTCGAATCCCCGTTAGATGAATAACATTATTCAACTGTTGCCCGATCATGTTGCAAACCAGATCGCTGCGGGTGAGGTGGTTCAACGACCGGCTTCAGTAATCAAAGAACTTCTCGAAAATAGTATAGACGCTCATTCAGGTCGTATACAGGTGGTCATTAAAGACGCTGGTAAGACTTTAATACAGGTCATCGATGATGGTGCTGGAATGAGTATCACCGATGCGCGCATGAGCTTTGAAAGACATGCAACTTCCAAAATTAAAATTGCAGATGATCTTTTTGCTTTGAGAACCAAAGGTTTTCGTGGTGAAGCTCTAGCCTCTATTGCTGCGATCGCACATGTGGAGTTAAAGACGAAAACAGAGAATGAAGAGATTGGGACCTGCATTAAGATCGAAGGAAGCAAGATCTCTGCCCAGGATGCCTGCGTAACCCCAAAGGGAACCTGTATTAGCGTTAAGAATCTTTTTTACAACATACCAGCCCGAAGGAATTTTTTAAAGTCTGACAATGTCGAAACACGGCATATTATTGATGAATTTCAACGTGTGGCGCTGGCGCATCCAGATATTAGTTTCTCACTAACTCATAACGGGAATGAGTTATTTCAGTTACCTGCTGCCAATCATCGCCAGCGAATCACCAACATTCTTGGTGGAAAAACGAACGAAAAACTTGTTCCGGTTGAAGAAGATACTGGTATCGTCAAAATTTCCGGATTCGTGGGGAAACCTGAATTCGCAAAGAAAAGCAGGGGAGAACAGTTTTTCTTCGTAAATAATCGTTTTATTAAAAGTCCGTATCTAAATCATGCTGTTGTAGCATCTTTTGAAGGGCTGCTGAAAGATAAAAGCTATCCAAGTTATTTTCTTTATCTGGATGTAGATCCAAAAACGATCGATATTAACATTCATCCAACTAAAACTGAGATCAAGTTTGATGATGAACATGCGTTATATGCTATTCTTAAAAGTGCGATCAAGCATGCGCTTGGGCAATTCAATGTAGCGCCTGTTCTGGATTTCGACAGAGACTCTGAATTGGATACACCGTATAACTACCAGTCAAAACAGGCGAGTGCGCCGCAGATCGAAGTAGATAGAAATTTTAATCCTTTTCAATCTGAAAACTCTGCACGTTCCTATAACCCTTCAAACTCTGGATACAGNAGANAAGAAAAGCCTGCNGAATGGGANAGCCTGTACTCTGGATTGGAATCTGAGTCAACNNCAGACGTAGATGTTCGGCAAATAGAATTTGAAAGTGAAGAAGTTACCGGTAATCTTTTTGCGGGGAAAGAGGATGAGATCGAGAAATCCACNTTTCAGCTTCATAAAAAATATATTATTTCCACNTTAAAGAGCGGTATACTCGTTATTGATCAACACCGTGCTCATACACGCATCCTATACGAGGAATTATTAAAGAATATTACTGTTTCTGCAGCAGTTAGTCAGCAATTATTATTTCCTTTGAAACTTCAGTTCAATCATCAGGAAATGGAGATGCTGCAGGAGATCAAAGAATCGCTGGAACAGACCGGTTTTATCTTTTCATCATTCGATAAGGATGAAGTGGAGATCTCTGGGATTCCAACGCTGATCTCNGAAAGTGAAGTAGAAATNTTACTGGAACAGCTCATTGCCGACTTTGAAAAAGACGTTCCAGATAATGGATTTTCTCAAACCGATCTATTATCAAAATCCTTAGCAAATTCAATGGCAGTACGTTCTGGAACCATGTTGAATTCAGCTGAGCAACAACATATTGTTAACCGACTTTTTGCCTGTAAAGAACCGGCTCTAAGTCCTTCAAATAGAACCATTTTCACTACGCTATCTATAGAGGAACTGGACAAAAAATTTGCCTNATGGGAANAATTACGGATACGGTAAAGACNTTATTGATTATCAATGTGATATTTTTCATTGGNAGTCAGNTATTAGGTGATGTAGCCTACGAGTATTTCGCACTCTGGTTCGTCAAGAATCCGAACTTTCAGTTTTGGCAGGTTGTAACCCATATGTTCATGCATGGCGGCTTTACACATATTCTTTTTAATATGTATGCATTGTGGGCTTTTGGTGGACCTATAGAGCAAATGCTGGGTCAGAAAAGATTTTTATTTTTNTACTTCACNGCCGGGATTGGAGCCGCTTTGCTACATACGCTTGTGAATTTTTATGGGTACCAGACTGGAGTTCAGGATTTACTGGATGCCGGTATGAACATGACCCAGGTGGATAACTTCTTCTTAACCGGGGAGTATCCAAAAGCTATTCTGGACACTGTTCCCATGGATACTTTACAAAGTGCCTACGAAGCCTTCACTACACCTGCTGTTGGGGCTTCCGGAGCAATATATGGGATTCTGGTAGCGTTTGGTATGATGTTTCCTAATGTAGAATTATTTCTGTTATTCGTGCCTGTACCAATTAAAGCTAAATATTTTATCCCTGCGATCATTCTATTAGACCTGTTCTCAGGGGTTACGGGTTATTCTTTATTTGGAGGATCCATAGCTCATTTTGCTCATGTTGGAGGCGCCCTTTTCGGGTTCCTGATGATGTATTACTGGAAAAAGAATCAGTTTAACGACAATCGCTGGTATTAATGAGCGCAGCAGATAAAATAAGGTTTAAGTTACAAACTGCTACGGTAGTGGAGAAGCTAATTGCAGTGAACGTACTGGCGTTCCTGGTTTTTTACCTATTCAGAACCATTGCCTATTTATTCAATATACCTTCAGATTTTTTACTGGAATGGTTAGTTTTTCCGAAGGAGCCTCTAGAATATATTATGAAGCCATGGTCGATCATCACTTATGCATTTCTACATAGCGGCATCTGGCATATTGCATCAAATATGCTTATTCTATATTTTTCGGGAATCTATTTTCTGAATTATTTTTCACCTAAAAGACTACTGAATTACTATTTCCTGGGGATCATTATTGGAGCGCTGGTCTATATGCTTAGCTATAACCTTTTTCCAGCATTCCAGGGTACAGGTAAATCTTATCTGATAGGAGCTTCCGCAGGAGTGATGGCCGTACTTATTGGGATCGCCACGCATGTCCCGAACATGAGAGTGAGATTAATGCTGATAGGCAGTGTGAAATTCTGGTATATCGCCGCATTTCTGGTTGCACTTGATGTCATACAAATTCCAATGGGTAACGCAGGGGGGCATTTCGCGCATCTTGGAGGTGCAGCTCTAGGGTATATTTATACTAAACAGCTTCAGAAAGGAAATGATATTGGAAAATGGTTCGAGAATATTATGGATAGTGTTGCGGCCTTATTCAAACCAGGCGAACGCAAGCCAAAAATGAAAACAGTTCATCGTAACAAGACCCAGACTGCAAAAACCCGCAATACAAAGACGAAAACTACTTCCTCAAGTAAAAGTGAGAAACAGCAAAAAGTAGATAACATTCTGGATAAGATCAGCAAAAGTGGTTATGAAAGTTTGTCCAAAGCTGAAAAGGACTATTTATTCCAGGCCGGTAAAGAAGACTAGATGAAGAATCTAAATCTTTTTGACAAGCTTGTCTTTGTACTGAATTCGCTTGCGGCTACGGCCTTACTATT
>FUFK010043370.1_pt1 | contig 16369 bp, 22 predicted proteins | sample 1021851 | NCBI WGS metagenome assembly FUFK01 (sample SAMEA51879418, study PRJEB19060) | metagenome | reverse complement strand
TGCTCCAATTTGACATTTAGCTTGTAAATGGCTTCGTCATATTTCGTTGTTGGCAATTTGTCCACACTGTCAATTTGGAACATTTCACAAAATATTCTTTTATTCGCCCCTGATTCAATCATTAGCTGAGATATTTCTTTAAATTGTTCGTCAGATATAGTTCCAGGTTGTTCGTAGGGAATATCTTTTATGTCTTCAGGTCTGGACTCTTGGAATTCGTCAGACTCGTCCTCTGAGTACACATAACCATGCAATCCAACTAATTTAAGGATTACCCTGTCCTTTGCTCGTTTTTCTGCCATAGCGTAGGGATAGGGGATTTTGTTGTTGTAAGGCGCGGCTTCACCAAAGCTCCACTCGCTTTTATCTCCTAAATGACCCACGCAATAGAGGGCCACGTTCTTTTGACTAATCTCACTTTCAACAACAACGGGCGTGTCAAAAGTTATTCCTTTATGCGCTGCAACACGTTCAAGGGCTTTATGTAGGATTACCGGAGTGCCGTGACAATCCCAAGTAACACGACTGACTTCTTCACCTATCTCACTGATTATGTCAGTTACGATTTCAGGTATGTTTTTATTCTTATTCATGATTCACCCCCTTCTGCGCCCTCAGAGGGCTTGTCAAGGGTTATGTCCTCTTCATAGTGGAATGTAATGTCGTAAACCCTAACGCCTTCTGTGCGCTCTCTGATAAGCTCCAAAAGGGCAGCATATTCGGGTTCTTGTGAGATATGAGGCTGTAAGATTAAGTCTAATATCATCTTACATTCGTTAAGTTCATTAGAGTAGTCATCAAAATTTAAGTTACCTTTTTGTCTTGCCATGTTAATCACCTTCCTTATTTAAGTAATAAACTTGAAATTCGTTTTCTTTCCAATCTTCCTGACATTCTTTGTACGCCTGACTGACTGTATAATCTTCCTCAGATAGCTCAATCATGGCTTGTACCCTATGCTTTGACCACTTATCCCAGAATTGAGCCAGTTCACTTTCTGGATGTTCTTTACAATGTCGTAGCAATAAACTAGCAAAATCACCCCAATCGCCAGATACAGATAGCGACTCAAAGACGAACTCGTTTCTGTCTTCCGTAGCATCAATATGGGATAGGGCTTCGACTGCTTCAGTGAGAATCCAATCAGGGGCTTGTTTAACATAACCTTCGTCATTCGGTTCTGCTGCCCATAATTCTCTTGGATATTCTCTTATGATCTGTTTGAGGGTTTTAGGTTTTAGTTTTGGTGCTTCTGGGAAGTCATTATCTGACATTTGTGTTACCTCGCTACTTGTTATGTAAATGGTTAAATGGAACTTAATGTATATTTATCATTAAATCAACTATTTTATCGGCTAATTTGTAATACCTTTAATATTTGATGTTTAGATAGTAGTAAATAATATTAAAATCCATAGAATATCATTAGAGGGTTAGGGACACCTCGTCTTAAATATTAGCCTTGTTTGCATTATCACCTATTGGCAAAGTCGATTTATCAATCCCTGAATGGCTCAACCATAAGCCCCCTCTAATGTGTCCGCTAATTGCTTTGCTTTACTCACTGGTTCTGGCTAGTAGTAAACGCTCCCCTCAAGGCGGATGATAATACAAGTTCCAGGTTTTAAGTCCCTGTAGACATGAGCCTTGTCATTTTTTTGACGGTCAAAGCTTTACAAACACCGACAACAGACAGCAGGTTACTTGACATGACATATAAGATAAGGGGAAAATTGACACAGGTTGACTGATATCTTTTTCCACTATTTTATATCGGTCGTAAAACGCAGCTTGGTAACCTGCACCCGATAAGCCATGTAATCAAATCTCACCCATGATTGCAAGGGTTTCACTCTCGAAACAGCCCCCTTCATTGGGGGCTTTTCTTTAGTTTTAATTGCCCCTTCTTACGATTTCTTCAGTAGCATAAAGCACCTCATCTAAATAATCATTTTGCCTTATGCTACCCAGTTCGCAATTCTTAGCCGCTTCAGTCGCATCTTTACGAGCATAAATTAACTCATCAATCGTATAGGTTTTAAATAAACCTTTTTTTTCGTCATGCCAATTAGAATTCCTCATAGTTCACCCCATTAAGAACAAAATAACAGTTAAATAATAAAAGCATAATGTTGCGCCTATGCTACCCGCTACAAATCCCGCTATTTTCAAACCTAGCACCCACCAGGGTAACTTTGGTTCATCAGCCCACCGTAGCTTGTTGTGTGGATCATGTTGGTTAAGGTTTTTAAAATCGTGCATAGTTTTGACCTCATAAGTTAAGTAAATTATAATATATTCAGTTATTTAGGGCGTAAAACACCCTTAAACACCCTGCCAATTTGACAGGGTGCTATGTTGTTTAACAATTTGGGTTTTACCCTGTTTAATGCACTGCAATGATGATATCTACATTTTTAAATCGTGATGATCCGCAAGCATGGCCGGATTTCGTACAACTCCCGCAGAGACCAGGACAAGTAAAAGCTTTTTTCCCGTAGGTTTCCCGTAATTGTTTTTGATGTTCTCTGTTGCCATGATCGCTTGATCTAACTTTTTTACCAGTAGATACCGCGATAAATTCACCACGTACATAGTCGAATTGTTTTAGTTTATCGCGTATATCAGCACCATAGCGGGAACCGCTAGACAAATTTAATTGGTAGTTGTTAGGAACAATTCCAGTGTAATCTAGGAACGATTGCCACGATTTAGAATAACCATACGTTCTTAACCATTGGCGATTGCGGAGAATATCCATCCAATAGGCAATATCTGAAACCCCGGTGAAATCTCCATCTACATATAGCCTAAAGTCTATTTGTCCTTGTTTAGGTTTAAACTTATCGATTGCAGTAGATATAGCAAGCTTGCCTGATTCACTTTGCAGTAATATTGCGTTTTGGCATTGTCTACAAAATGCTGCGGGATATCGCCAAGCACGAAAGCTATAGCAGAATTTTAGACAGTCTCCCGCACCAATACAGAATCCTTTTCCAGGTAATGAACTAAACGCGAGAAAAGGCAGTTTGCCGTTCCCATCTTTAGCAAATATAGAAAACCTAGGGACTCCATCTAGAATAAACTGTCTTAACTTCGTAAGATCGCGTATCCAATGGATTTTGGTGGTGGTTGATAACTCAGTATCTATTATGTTGATTGCTTTGTTGTAATCTTTCCTAGCAATCGCACTCGCGAGCAATAGGCATTTATTACGATTCATAATTAAATTCTCTTAGTTAAGTAAATAGTTTCACCCAAAAAGCCGACATAAGCCGGCTTGATTGGTGAATATGTGATATATATTAGTATGTATTGATTCTTCGAGCGGGTTTAGATACTAGATAAAAAAGCCCATTGCAAAACGATATTGAAAGATTTTCAGCTCTTTCCATTGTTAAATTATGATGATTTTCAATATCTGTACCTCGCAAATCGTAAGAACTATCAGAAAGCGTTAAGTTAAATAATCCGTTATTTTGTCTCCGAATTGCTACAGTGCGGGTGTGACCAGATGACAATTCAACCTTAACATGATTAATCTGTCCTGATTCAGCGACTCCTTCTAAAACTTCTCTAATATCCATAATTTAATCCTCAGTTTAATAAATGATTAATACTGTCATATTAGTTTATCGGTATATAAGTGTAAAGCATTAATATCTAATTGTGGTCAATAATATCTAAAGCCTTTAAACGAATCCTTTAATTACTGATATAGATAGATATAACAATCACTCAATAAAGCTTTAACCAATTAACAGAGTTCAAAAGATTCTCAAGTTTCTATTGTGGCAGCCATAAAGACATTCACACTTCAAGTTTTATTTACCTGATCTTTTATCCAGTGCTGATAATCCTTACAGTATTCTAATATCTGATAACTATATCTAAAGGCTTAATCTATCGAACGCTCGTTCTATTTCTGGGTGGGTTAAATTATTTGGGGGGGAGGGGGTGACGCTGTGCTGTTATTATTATAGTAGCCCCCCAATCTTGCAAAAGTAGATTTAGAAAAGGTTGTGTAACCCTTTAAAAACAGCATATTGTGGTTTCAGGTATTTTTTGTAAGAATATCTGGTATGAAACAGGTTAATGAAGTGATGGANACAGTGATGGAAACAGTAGTAGAACCTCCTAAGAGGCCGCGTGGGCGTCCAAAGAAACCGAATAGACTGATGACTAGGGAACAGTGGCAAGAAGAGTCTAAGAAGGTCTCAGGGCGTCCTAAAGGTATGCGTACTGCCATTAAGAAATTGGAAGAGCGTTTATTGTCGGCTAACCGTATTGAAGGGGTAATAGATTCGATTGTTGATGCGGCTTCTGATCCTGAACACAAGAATCAAGCGGCAGCCTGGAAATTAATTATGGATAGGATGGCTCCGTTAAGTCATTATGATAAGAACAAGGGTGGTGAAAGGCCACAGATACAAATTAATGTTTCGGGTATTAACGATATTAAAACTGAAAAGGTGATAGAAGGTGAGGTGTTAGATGAGCCAANGGCTNTTAGACCTACTGATTAAACACGAAGGTTTTAAATCCCATGCGTATCGGGATACTGGTGGTATCCTGCATATTGGTATTGGCAGGAACATTGNTGAAGGNGGTATGGGTATATCCCAGGATGAAGCCTATCATATGTTACGCAATGATGTGGTCAGGGTTCAGGATGAACTTTCGGAAGCCTTTGATTTCTATAGGAATTTAGACCCTGTACGCCAAGATGCCTTATGTAACCTGTGTTTTAATCTCGGTCTTCCCCGTCTAATGCAGTTTAAATTGGCCTTGGGTCATCTTGGAAATGGGAACTTTGAAGAAAGTGCGGATGAGTTCTTGAACAGTTTATGGGCTACGCAGGTGGGTCAAAGGGCTGTTGAGGTAGCTAATATGATTAGAACAGGGGATTATCCATCATGAAGGGCGTTAAACATTACAAGAAGGATGGGACGATTCATACGGCGGGAACACACAAGATGCCTAATGGTGAACTGCATTCGGGGGCTAAACATACCAAGTCCAGTGTGAGGCTTTATCATTACGGTGAGTTATCCAAAACGGCTAAAGAAAAAGCCAGAACTTATTGGGGGTAGTTATGCCATACGGAACAGGATCATACGGCAGTAAGCGTGGTAGGCCGAAAAAGAAAAAAAAGAAAGATTCTAAAAAGAAAAAGAAGTAATGCGTAAATTTGCTAAAGTGCCAAAGACCAAGCGGGGTACGCCTGTTAAGTACGTCCGTGGCTCTAAAAACAAGAAGAAAACTGAAGATGAGATTAAATCTACCGCTAAGAAGTACAAGGCGGGAACTTTAACGAAAGCTGAAATGGATCGGATTGTTAAGAAGAGGGTAGCCAGTGGCAAGAAAAAAAGCCGCAAAAAAAGGAAGTAGTTCTGAGACTGCTTTGAAAAACCTTTCCAAGAAACACAATGTCCCCCTTGGCATATTGCGTCAGGTTATGAGGCGCGGCAAAGGTGCTTACTTCTCCTCGGGGTCACGCCCTGGACAGACTCCTACTTCATGGGGGGTTGCTAGGGCGCGATCTTTTGCTTCCGGTTCCGGTGGTGCGCGTAAAGCTGATGCGGATTTATGGAAAAAGGTAAAGGCGAGAAGGGCCAAAGCCTAGAACGGGCCAAACTTGAACAGGCCATAAAACGCTATGTGGATAGTGGTAAAGCGGTTGCCAAAAAGAAATCGGTCAAGATTGTCAAAACCAAACACACTTACGACATTAAGAAATGAATTTAGACATTAATCTGCTTGATTGGCAAAAAGAAGTCTGGAATGACNAAACTCGTTTCAAAGTCGTGGCTGCGGGTAGAAGGACAGGCAAATCAAGGCTTGCGGCTTATTTACTNCTAGTCAACGGATTACAGGCTGAAAAAGGCCATGTGTTCTATGTAGCCCCCACNCAGGGTCAGGCTAGGGATATTATGTGGAATCTCCTGCTCGATCTGGGTAAAGACGTTATTAAACACTCCCATGTTAATAATATGCAGATTACNCTGCTNAATGATGTCATTATTTCCCTGAAAGGTGCTGACAGGCCAGAGACTATGCGGGGTGTAAGCCTTGCCTACTTGGTTATGGATGAGTATGCCGATATGAAGCCTGATGTGTGGGAACTAATATTACGACCTGCTTTGGCTGACTATGGCTCTCCTGCGCTGTTTATTGGTACGCCTATGGGCCGTAATCACTTCTATGACCTTTACAGGGATTCTGAGATAGGGGATGACCCTGATTTTAAGTCTTGGCATTTTACCAGTTACGACAATGACTTACTCAACGCTGAAGAGATAGACAGGGCTAAACGCTCCATGTCCTCTTATGCTTTCCGTCAGGAGTTCATGGCTTCCTTTGAAGCCCGTGGTTCTGAGATGTTTAAGGAAGATTGGGTGTCCTTTGATGAACGGGAACCTGAAGGGGATTACTATATCGCCGTTGACTTGGCAGGTTTTGAGATTGAAGGGAAGAAGTCGAAGACTAAGAACCTAGATAATACGGCTATTTCGGTAGTGAAGGTTAATCCTGATGGCTGGTGGGTCGCTGATATAATCTGTGGTCGTTGGACACTAGATAGAACGGCAGTCAAGATATTTGATGCGGTGCATAAGTACAGGCCCGTATCTGTGGGTATTGAGAAGGGTATTGCTAGACAGGCGGTTATGTCCCCGTTATCTGACTTAATGGCTAAATACAGCCGTTTTTTCAGGGTAGAAGAATTAACCCACGGCAATAAGAAAAAGACAGACCGTATTATGTGGGCTTTGCAAGGCAGGTTTGAGAATGGCCTGATTACCTTGAATAAGGGCGAATGGAACTATCAGTTTATGGATGAACTCTTCCAGTTTCCTGACGTATTAACCCATGATGATATGGTGGATAGTCTTGCTTACATAGACCAATTAGCAAATGTAGCGTATTCTTACGCCTTTGAAGTCGATAACTTTGAAGTATTTGATACTGTGGCAGGGTATTAATATGCTAGATAAAGAAGAATATTCCAACGAACAGACTGTAGAATCGTGGGTTATGGAGAAATGTAATCACTGGCGTGACCATTTCACTAATAACTATGAAGAAAAGTTTGATGAGTACAATCGTCTTTGGCGTGGTCACTTTTCCGAAGAAGATAAAACCCGAAACTCAGAACGCTCCAAAATTATCTCNCCTGCCNTACAACAAGCGGTTGAATCGGCTGTCGCTGAGATTGAAGAAGCTACTTTTGGTCGTGGAACATTCTTTGATATTCGTGACGATATGCGTGACGAACAACCTCAAGACGTAATTTTCCTTAGAAATCAACTACATAAAGACTTTAAGAAGACTAAGGTTAGAAAGTCGGTNGCTGAATGTCTTTTGAANAGTGCGATTTATGGTACGGGTATTGCTGAAATCGTCATTGAAGAAGAAAAAGAAATGCGTCCTGCNACTCAGCCTNTCATGGAAGGNCAAATGCAAGCGGTTGGTGTCAACATTGTGGACAGNACAGTGTGTAAATTACGCCCTGTACAGCCTAGAAACTTCCTAATTGACCCTGTGGCTACCTCTGTAGAAGACGCTATTGGCGTGGCTATAGACGAATTTGTCCCTTATCACCAAGTAGAACAGTTACAGGAGTCAGGAGTCTACCGAGAAGCGGATTTACGCTTTGATTACTACGATAATGACCTCAATGCTGACCCTGAATTGACTGACCANCCTGACGAAAAGATNAGATTNACNAAGTATTANGGGCTNATTCCTAAATNCTTAATGGAAAAAGAAGAAGATTTTGAAGCTGANGAGGATGATGGACACTACATTGANNCNATTGTAGTNGTGGCTAANGGTGGAATCCTGCTNAAAGCTGAACGAAATGCTTTTATGATGAATGACCGCCCTGTTGTAGCCTTCCCTTGGGATATAGTTCCAGGTCGTTTCTTTGGTCGGGGTATCTGTGAAAAGGGTTATAACTCCCAAAAAGCCCTTGATGCGGAGCTTNGAGCCAGAATAGATGCCTTGGCATTGACTGTTCACCCCATGATGGCTATGGATGCTACCCGATTACCTAGAGGTTCTAATAATGAGATTAGACCTGGAAAAGTATTACTGACTAATGGTGATCCTAGAGAAGTGCTACAACCTTTTAATTTCGGGCAGGTAGGNCAGATTACCTTTGCTCAAGCAGATGCCCTTCAGAAGATGGTACAGACCGCTACAGGGGCGATAGATTCAGCAGGGATTCCAGGTTCTATNAATGGAGAAGCNACTGCTGCGGGTATCTCAATGTCTCTGGGGGCTATAATCAAGCGTCATAAACGCACATTGATTAACTTCCAAGAATCTTTCTTAATTCCGTTCATTAAAAAGATTGCCTATCGGTATATGCAGTTTGAAGCTGAGACTTATCCGGTAAGTGATTATGAGTTTGAAGTNACCTCTTCACTAGGCATTATAGCTAGGGAATACGAAGTTACNCAGTTGGTACAGCTACTACAGACTATGGGTTCTGACTCTCCGTTATATCCGGTNTTGATACAGTCNATTATCGACAATATGAACATATCTAACCGTGAGCAACTACAACAGATTATTGCTCANGCTAGTCAGCCTAATCCACAGGCACAGGAAGCCCAGCAAGCCGAACTACAGGCTAGGCTACAGTTTCAAGCCTCTCAGACTAATGCGCTTAATGGACAGGCTATGGAGTCACAGGCAAGGGCTGAGAAGATTACTCAGGAGACTAAAGCGATTCCTGTTGAGCTTGAGATTGACCAAATTAACGCTGCAACCAAAAACCTGAAGGCGGGTGACGCTGATGATAAGGAGTTTGAGCGCAGAATGAAGGTAACGGATAAGTTACTTCAGGAAAGAAAACTTAACCTAGANGCTGCTATTAGGGCAGATCAGGCAGATACTAACCGAGCAANACAACAGCCTACGGAGAANCTTCCTAACTNATGAGTGTTGAATCAATAGGAAAGCAACTTGAAGAGTATGAGTCGGATAGAGATTCGGCTTATGCAGAAATGTTTAGCACACAAGGCTGGAAGTATTTGATGGATTATTTGACTCAGCAAGCAACAAGGGCTGACTCAATAGAGAACATTGATAGCATGGAAGAGCTACATTTAAATCGAGGGAAATTAAAAATTATTGCGCTGTTGTTGAATTTAGAAGCAACAACGGAGCATAATAGGGAAAACGAGGGTAGCAAACTTGAGTGGTCTTAGAGTTATTTTTGAATTTAAGTGCAAGAATAACCATGTTTCTGAGAAATTAGTTTCACGTGAAACATACACAATAGATTGTCCTCACTGTGATAGTAAGGCTAAAAGAATTATCTCTGCGGTTCGCTGTAGTCTTGAACCTGCAACTGGGAGTTTTCCAGGGGCAACTGAAAAGTGGTTGAAGATGCGTGACCAACAGATAGCATTAGAACGTAAGGTAGCCGAACCATAGTCCAGTAGCTTAAAGAAGCGAATGGGTAGCTAAATAGGTCTTATGAGGTTTAATGATGGCGAAAATAATTGACCCAGTAAAGGTAGACGAAACGGATACAAGCCCTGTCTTGGAAGAATCTGATTCTACAGAGAATGAGGTTCAGGAAAAGGTAGCAGAGTTACCGGAGCAATACCGAGATAAATCCCCTGCGGATTTGATAAAAATGCACCAAGAGCTTGAAAACAAGCTAGGTGAGCAGGGTTCAGAGCTAGGCAAACTTAGGTCTGCTGAATCTGAAGTTAAGGAATTGCGAAGGGTTGTAGACGATTTTGTTCTCAAACAGTCAACTGCCAAAGAAGAACCTGCTGAAGAGGCAGATTTTTTTGCTGACCCTGATAAAGCGGTTGCTGACAAGATTGCTAACCATCCTGCTATTAAGGAAGCGCAGCAAACAACTCAGCAAATAAAGCAAGATCAGGCTAGACAGCAACTTATGGAGAAGCACCCTGACGTTGGGGATATTGTTCAAGACACCAGTTTTATTGACTGGGTTAAGAGTGACCCCATCAGGATTGAATTGCTACAAAGGGCAGACAGTCAGTTTGATACGGCTGCTGCTGATAACTTGTTAGGTCAGTGGAAACAGATCAAACAGGTTTCTGAGTCGGCAACCAGTTCTGAGAAAGTAGCTTCCAAGGAGACTTTGAAAAAGGTTTCTACGGGTGGCGCAAAGGGTAGTAGTGAACCTCCTTCAAGAAAAATCTTCCGAAGAGCAGATATTATTAATCTTATGAAGACTGACATTAAACGCTACCAAAGCATGGAGCCTGAAATTAGACAGGCATATGCCGAGGGTAGAGTAAGGTAAAAGGTAACTACTATGGCTAATGAAACTTCAGGTGCTTATTTTACAGCTAATGCTGCTGTAGATAAGACTGCTGCTGATAAATTCATTCCTGAAATATGGAGTGANGAAGTGATTGCGAGCTACGAGAAAAATCTCAAGATGGCTCCNCTTGTTAAAACCCTTAACTTTTCAGGTTCNAAGGGTGATGTNATNCATGTTCCNAAACCCACACGCGGAAGCGCGGCTGCTAAGGCAGAAGCNACTGCNGTGACTATTCAAGCGAATCTTGAAAGCGAAATTACTGTTACTATCAACAGACATTTCGAGTATTCACGCTTGATTGAGGACATTGTTGAAGTACAGGCGCAAGCGTCATTACGATCCTTCTACACTGACGATGCTGGCTATGCCCTAGCAAAGCAGGTAGATGATGATCTATTNCGCGCTGGTACTGGCTTTGGNTCAAGCACACTAGATATGACTGTCGTAATTGANGGCTCTACNGCTGCTGGTACTGCNTTTGAGAGCGCAAACTCATTCTTTGTTGATGCTNCTAACGGATTAACNGCGTATACAGACGATACTGTCGTAGCTGCTGATGTATTTACAGATGCAGGGTTTCGNGNATTAATNAAGAAAATGGATGATAATGACGTTCCTATGACGGATCGTTCATTTATTATTCCTCCTACGTTGCGATCTGCAATTATGGGTATTGATAGATATGTATCTGCTGATTTTACTTCACCTCAAACTGTTCAAAGCGGTTTGATTGGTCAGGTATACGGCATTGATATCTATGTTTCGTCAAACTGTCCTGTTATTGAGGATGCTGGCAGCAACTCTTCTGGTGCTAAAGATATTCGTGGTGCATATTTGATACACAAAGATGCCATCATGTTAGCCGAGCAGATGGCTGTTAGGTCACAGACTCAGTACAAACAAGAGCATTTATCAACNCTTTATACNGCTGATACGCTCTATGGTGTACAGGCATATCGTCCAGAAGCAGGATTCATTCTCTGCGTTCCAGACGTATAAGATGAGGTACGGAAGGGGGGCTTTGCCCCCTTTCTTGCTTTATGGCGAAAGACCCAAAGCTCAAGAAAGCAGGAGTCTCTGGCTATAACAAGCCTAAGAGGACTCCAAATCACCCTACAAAAAGTCATGTTGTGGTCGCTAAAGTAGGCGATAAAACAAAGACAATTCGTTTTGGTCAACAGGGCGTTAAGGGTGCTGGTAAAAATCCGAAGACGAAAAAAGATAAAGCACGAAGAAAGTCTTATTATGCAAGGCATAATGCACAAGACCCAAATCCTTCTAAGTTAAGCGCAAGATATTGGTCACATAAAGTTAAGTGGTGATTTAAATGGCAGCTAAAATTAAACTCAAAAGAGAAACGGGAGGAGCAGGTGATACGCCTACTACTTCTGACATTGAAGCCTATGAGATAGCGCAGAATGTAACAGACAAAAGATTATTTGGTAGGGATGGTAGTAATAATATCTTTGAGTTTGGTATTAATCCAACTTCTATAACTACTGGTGCTATTACAGCTACAGGGACAGTAACCGCTAATTCACAACTTGCTTCTTCAAATGCAGTATTAACAGGCGGTTCAGTTAATAACATGGTCATAGGAGCCTCTACTGCTGCGGCTATTACGGGTACTTTGATTACTGCTAACACTAATTTTGCGGGAAATATCACCGGAAATGTGACCGGAAATGTAACGGGCAATATTACCGGAAATACGACCGGAAACTTAACAGGTAATGTAACTGCGGGTTCTGGTACAAGTACATTCAACAACCTAGTTATTAACGGGACAGTAGACTTTAATACGGCTGTTCTAACTGACCTTGGAAGCCCAAGCAACGCTACAGACGCAGCCACTAAGGGGTATGTAGACACAGAGATAACTAACCTAATAGGTGGAGCACCTGGAGCATTAGATACGCTTAACGAGCTTGCTGCGGCCTTGAATGATGATGCTTCCTTTAACTCAACGATTACAACCTCTATAGCGGCTAAACTGCCTTTGGCTGGCGGTACTATGACAGGTGCTATAGCTATGGGTAGCAACAAAGTCACAGGGCTAGATTCTGGTACTGCTTCTGGTGATGCTGTCAACAAGGGTCAGCTAGACACCATGCTACCTTTGGCGGGTGGCACAATGACTGGCAATATAGCTATAGGCTCAAATGTCATTACATCCAGTGCTAATCCTACAGATGATACGCATTTAGCTCGTAAGGCTTATGTTGATAACGTATTGGGTAGTGCTACGGCTGCGGCTACAAGTGCTTCTGCTGCTGCTACTTCAGCTACCAATGCAGCATCTTCGGCTACTGCGGCAGCTTCTAGCGCGACTTCTGCCTCCTCAAGTGCGACTTCTGCGGCAGCAAGCTACGATTCTTTTGATGATAGATATTTGGGAAGCAAGTCTAGTTCACCGTCAGTAGACAATGATGGTGATGCGCTAGTTACTGGTGCGCTCTACTACGACTCAACTGCTGAAGAAATGCGTGTTTATACGGGGTCTTCTTGGAAAGCGGCTGGATCGGCAATTAACGGAACATCAAGCAGACAAACGTATACAGCAACCTCTAACCAAACAACTTTTAATATTACTTATGATGTTGGATTTGTTGATGTCTACTTAAATGGTATTAAGTTGTTAGTAGGTACAGATGTTACTGCAACAAGTGGCACAAATGTGGTTTTGGCTGCTGGTGCTACGGCAGGTGATATTGTTGACCTTGTAGCTTATGGTGCNTTTTCNGTATCAGATACTTACACNCAAGCAGCTTCTAATGCTCGATTTGCACAACTCTCAAACAATCTAAGTGACTTAGCTAATGCAACAACAGCTCTTACAAATCTGGGTCTAACTGCTACCGCTTCAGAGATTAACTATACAGATGGCGTAACTTCTGCCATACAAACTCAATTAGATGCTAAAGCAGCTTTAAGCAATCCTACATTGGCAGGACTTACTTTATCTGCTGAACTAGCNGGTGCTGANCAAANAGTAAGCAGGGTNAACNTAAAAGACTATGGTGAAGTNACTAACGCTATNGGTAATGCTACAGGTTCTAAAACAATAGATTTAACACTTGGTAATAGCGTAACAGCTACAACTACTGGAGCTACTACTTGGACTTTTGATAATCCTACAGCCTCTCCTGCACTAAGTGGTTTTGTACTTAAATTAGTAAACGGAGGATCAGCAGCCCAAACATGGCCTGGAACTGTAGATTGGCCAGCAGCTACAGCACCAACATTAACGACTAGTGGAACAGACGTATTGGTATTTATCACTTGTGATGGTGGTACGACTTGGTACGGATTTACTGCGGGGCTTGCTCTAGCATGACCAATATAAGAAACGCTCTAATGCAAGCTGCTGGTTCTGCCAGTGGTGATCCAGTTTATGTGGAAGATGTATTTTCTACGCATTTGTTTACAGGCACACAATCAACATTAGCAATCAATAACGGCATTGATCTTGATGATAAAGGTGGTTTGGTTTGGTTTAAGGCTAGGAATAATGCTCGTAATCACGCTTTGTTTGATACAGAAAGAGGTAACAACTTATTATATTCAAACACCACTGCTGCTCAATCAGCTACTACTACGGCTGTTACAGCAACCAATAGTAATGGATTTACAGTAGGTTCAGACACTCAAGTAAATAAAAGTGGAGAAACTATAGTAGCTTGGACATTTGCCAAACAAGAAGGATTTTTTGATATTGTAAAATTCAGCACAACTGGTGGCGGTGGAACACAAGCAGTTAGTCATAGCCTTGGAAGTATTCCAGGTTTTATTATAATTAAAAAAACTAGCGCAGCTCAATCGTGGTTCACATTTCATAAAAGTGTTACGTCACCAAATTCAAATTGGTGGAGAAATTGGTCAACCCTAACAACTGCGGCATTTGATGATTATTTTTCAGATGACTCTGTAATTAACTCGGCTCCAACAGCTACCGCCGTTACGCTAGGATCATATTTTACAGATCAAACTGCTGATTTTGTTATGTATGTTTTCGCTGAAGGCGGTTCTGATGATCAAATCTTTGGTGATGATGGTGATGAAGCGATAATTAAGTGTGGTACTTTCACAACTGATGGTAGTTCTGATGCTGCGCTACAGAATATAGGCTTTGAGCCACAATGGTTATTGACTAAAAGTACATCTACTGTTGATTGGTATATACCCGACGCAATGAGGGGTTTAAGTGTAAATTCTTCAGTTTATTTGATACCCAACTCCAGTTCGGCTGAAACTGTTAGTTCTATTCCTGTTTGGATTCCGCATGCACAAGGCTTTTCAATTAATAGTCTTGGAAACGCAGGGGATACACACATCTACATAGCAATCCGTCGTGGCCCAATGAAAGAACCTTCAGCGGGTACTGATGTTTTTGCAGTTGATAAAGCTAACACTGGTACTATGCCTCCTATATATCACAGTAATTTTCCTGTTGATTTGCAAATGGAATATAACTCAGGGGAAAGTCAAGCATATCGCACAAAAGATACTTATAGCCGATTAGGTGGTCATTATCTTGAAATGAATACAACTGATGCTGCATTAACTTCAGCATCAAGTTACGTTAGCCGATTTGCATATATGAATGGGGCAACAGATGGTACATCAACCATTGCTACTAAATTTTCATATATGTGGAGAAGATACCCTAAAGTATTTGATTTAGTTATATATGAAGGTAATGGGAGTAACTCTCCGTTTAGAACAATTACTCATAATTTAGGGGTAGCTCCTGAATTAGTGATTATAAAAAATATAGATCAAGCCTTGCATTGGGGGGTTAATCAAAATACGGGAGACTCTGATGTTGATGCTGATGTAGTTTATTTAAATCTTAATGGAGCATACTCTGGTGGTAGTGGACTAACGGCTTCAGCAACAACTGTTACCCTTGAGGGATTTGGGGGAACAGGTCAAATTAATAATAGTGGTGACACACACCTCATGTTGATGTTTGCTTCATTAACAGGAATATCAAAAGTAGGAGTTTATACAGGAACAGGTAATGATTTAAATGTCACAGACTTAGGTGCTGCTGCAAGATTTGTATTGATTAAAAGAACTGATGCCACTGGTGATTGGTATGTATTTGACTCCCTTAGAGGTATTGTTGCCGGAAATGAAGATACGTTTTTATTAAACACAGATGACGCATTAATTTCTGGCAATGATTACATAGACCCTCATAGTTCAGGTTTTACAATCACTTCATCTGCCCCTGATGCGCTAAATGGAAACGGTGGCAAATATTTATACTTAGCTTTTTCGTAGGAAAAGACAATGACTGAATACAGACGCAAATCAGACGGAAGCGTAAAAACTAAAAGTGAAGTTATTGCGCTATTCCCTAATACTTCTATTCCTAAGATATGGACTGATCAAGTTTGTGAAGACTTAGGCATAGATGTTGTATTTGAGACCCCAAAGCCTACAAGTTCTGAGGCTTACAAGCACTATGTACGAAATGGTGTTGAACAAAATANNAATGACCAGTGGGTACAGGCTTGGGTTGAACAGGATATGTTTGCTGACACNACTGTTGATGGNGTNACAACNACTAANGCAGANCATGAAGCAGCNTATCANGCTANGTTAGATGCTGANGCTGCTGCGGCAGTAAGGTNTAAACGTGATGGATTGCTTGCTGAAACAGACTTNTATGCTTTGTCTGATGTCACTATGACTGATGCCATGACAACTTATAGGCAAGCCTTACGGGATATAACTGCACACAGNAANTTNCCCCATAACTTAACNGATGATGATTGGCCGGAGAAACCCTAATGAGTAGAGCAAGAGATATAGCNGATAGCGCATCTACTATTAATGCACTTGATAATGTGACTGCTAGTGGTGCTGAACTAAATATATTGGATGGTGTTACAAGTACAACGGCGGAGTTGAATATATTAGATGGTGTTACTTCAACAGCAGCCGAGCTAAACATTTTAGATGGGGTAACTTCTACGGCTTCTGAGCTTAATATTCTTGATGGTGTTACTGCAACTGCGACAGAAATTAATAAATTAGATG
>FUFK010049389.1_pt1 | contig 16370 bp, 13 predicted proteins | sample 1021851 | NCBI WGS metagenome assembly FUFK01 (sample SAMEA51879418, study PRJEB19060) | metagenome | reverse complement strand
TCTGATGTTTTGAATCTAGATACTATTGTAGAGTCGTTTTTGTTTACATAATTGACATATAAATATCCATTATTAGAGTAATCGGGATGGAAAGCAAGTCCTAGAAGGCCTTTCTCGCTACCAGGAGTTAACGAACNNTGTACTCTATCNGAAATATCNAAAAATGGTTCCTNTTTTACTTCCCCATTTTCAATAATATGAATCAACCCTTTTTGATTNACAACGAAAAGGCGANTTTCNTCGCCTTNTGGTTGNGTAACATAAAGTGCTTTTGCAGGAACCTTTGCGACTCTGACAACAGCTAAGTCAAAGGAAGTTGCATTAATGGGAATGCTAAGTAATAAAAGTAGTTGAATAAATTTCCGTTTTAACTCGGTTTTATTCATCATTAATTAAGCTCAAAAAATCTTCTTCGCTAATAATAGATATCCCAAGTTCTGCTGCCTTATTTACTTTTGACCCTGCTCCGGGGCCAGCAACAAGGTAGTCAGTGTTCTTGCTAATTGATGATGGAGATCTCCCACCTAATTTTTGTATTTCTTCCTTCGCACTCTTTCTACTGATTGTTTTGAGAGACCCTGTAAACACAACTGTTTTACCTGAAAGCTTTTCACTTAAATCGTTAGTGGTTTCTTCAATCACCAGGCCTGCAACAAAACACTCATCAACCATTATACAATTTGATTGATTTGACCAAAACTCAACAATCTCATTTGCAACTATTGGACCAACTCCTTCAATTTGTTCTAACTCATCGGAGGAGGCACAACGAAACTTTTTTATATTCCCTTCATAGTTTCTTTCTAGCAATCTAGCAATATGTTCACCGACATTTCTAATCCCTAGACCATAAACAAACTTTGAAAAAGATGTTTTCTNTGACNTTTTTATNGCGCTAATCAAGTTGCTCGATGANTTTTCNCCAAATCTTTCCANTGATAACAGNTTTTGTTCTGTAATTGAAAAAATTGAGCTAATAGAATCAAGTAACCCTTCATCTACAAGCTGATTTATGACTTTTTCTCCTAATCCATCAATATCCATTGCCCCCTTAGAGCAAAAGTGTTTTAGCCTGCCTTTAATCTGCTTTGTACAGGATGTATTTCCACATCTTAAAATTGCTTCACCATCGGTTTGATATACTTGATGTTTGCANACAGGGCAACTTGTTGGTAAGCTAAATCGTTTGGTCGCAGTAGGNCGTTTTTCTTTTATTACTTTAACGACTTTNGGGATGACATCTCCNGCTCTTTCAATAAGTACCGTATCTCCAATTCTTATGTCTTTACGATTAATTTCATCCTGATTATGTANNGTAGCATTACTAACNGTAACTCCNGAAACNAAAACAGGATNTAATTTTGCTACNGGAGTCAGCGCNCCTGTTCTTCCTACTTGAATTTCAATATCTTTTATTATGGTTGTAGCACGTTGCGCCTTGAACTTCCCGGCAATAGCCCAACGTGGTGACCTACTTCGACTTCCAAGTTTNTNTCGAAGTGAGAGATCATNAANCTTGAATACTGTACCGTCAATNTCGTAGGGNATGNTATCTCTTTGATTTTCTANATCATNGTGATAGGTAATAATNCCNTTGTCATCTTTNACAGTTTTTATATACGGATTNACAGGGAATCCCCACATCTTNAGAGCATNTAAAAATTCAACATGTGTTTTAAAGCTATTATCCTTAATAATTCCNGAGTCGTANNAGTATATNGAAAGTGGNCGTTTTGCTGTGATNGAGGGNTCTAGNTGTCTAAGGCTNCCTGCAGCAGCATTACGAGGATTTGCAAATAGAGTTTNNCCCTCTTTCTCTTGATTATTATTTAAAATAGAGAAATCTCTTTTGGATATGAAAACTTCCCCCCTGACTTCAAGAANGGANGGGATTGGTAACTCTTTATCTCTTATTTTTAGTGGGATAGATGGTATGGTCCTAAGATTGTGGGTCACATCCTCTCCCTTAAATCCATCTCCTCGAGTTGATCCATGCATCAGCTCACCATTGGAATAAACTAGCTCAACACCTAAACCATCTAATTTTGGTTCAGCAACATATTGAATAAATTTCACACCTAGGGCTTTCTTGGATCTTTCATGAAAACTTTTTAGCTCACTCTGGTCCATAGCGTTAGAGAGTGAAAGCATTGGGGTGCTGTGTTCAANTGAATCAAATGATTCTATTGGCTTTGATCCAACTCTCTGTGTTGGAGAATGTTCATTGAAATACTCAGGGTTTGACTTTTCTAAGGTTTCTAACTCCCTAAAAAGAGTGTCATATTCAGCGTCGGAAATGAGGGGGTCATCAAGCACATAGTACTGATGATTGTGTTCATCAATAACGCTTCTTAATTCATTGATCCTNTCAATCGTTTTCACTTGTTTAGTCTTTCCTTTTGTTTAAAATACTCAACTGGATCAATGAGTAGTTTATCTACCGGGGAGAGTTCACCGTTATCATCTATTGGTGTCCCATGGACCTTCTCCTTTGTTTCAATTACAAAGTAGTATTGTAAGCGGGACCCTGGATAACTTTTGGGATTATATACAAATCTATAAATGCCTCGCTCTCTGTTTAATGGAAATTCTTGATAGTATTCCATTAGGTTTGTTTTAAAGAATAGAGTTGCAGCCAGGACTGAATCCTGAGGTATATCTGTAATAAAGTCTAAATTATGAGAACGAGATTTGAAAAAGGGGTTTGGTATACTATGATAGAGTTTTTGATTTTTAAAAAGCCCAGGATTCTGATCTCGAACTTGTTTTTCAATTTGACTAAAGAGAGCAACGGGAATGAATAGTATTAGTAGATGTTTTTTAAATTTTACTTTCAGTGACCCACTTTTCATTTTGCTTGCAAACATGTTGAAATAAAGAACTACTTTGATTAATAATTTTTGATTGTTAAGCAATTTTTTCTCCATTGATTTTCGCTATATGATTCATCAATAAATAACCTTTTTAGGCATTCAATATTGGATTCAGCAACTANCGGGAGAATATTATCACCAAAGTGTATTACTAAAATGGAATGAGTAAAATTAGTTTTTGATACATTTGAAAATTTACTAATTGATTCAAAACCATAAATTAGAGTTTCATTAACTTTTGCGGANTCTGCTTCCAATTCTAATTGAAATATCATTTCATTAGAGCTTTCATAAAATCTATGACCTATAAGACCAGGGCTATTTTTTGAAGACGAAAAATATTTATACATCATCTTTACCACTTGTTTATTATTGTAAGTAGCATCACTGGGAAACAATAAATGTATAATGATTAATTGAACCGTTATTTTTCTAATCATAAAAAAACTTCCTTATCAGTAAAAATATAAATAGTAATAAAGTGATTATGGTTAAAATTAGTTTTTGAAATGGTAAAAAGTTATAAATGATAGAGTTCGCCTGAAGTCTGTAATCCTCATTTAATAGTGAATCAATTCCAAAGTTCCATATAAGAGTGTCATTAATTATTTCAGTTGCATTGGTATTTAATGGTTGTCCAGGGATTAATAATTTGACAGTAAATCTATCATCAAATAGTTTGAGAGTCCCTTTCAGATTCTCTTCATGTGGTTCCATTGCATCGGATAATATTTTGGGGAATTCTTGATCTATTTTAAAAGGCTTAAGCAGCTCTGATATCATAGTCTCCTTATTACCTCGAATAAATTCCATCACATCTTCATCCTCTAATTTTGCAAAAGTATTTTTAACATGGTTTACCAGTCTTTCATTATATATATAGTCATTTTCGATTATTCCATCTTCTCTTAAATCCTCTAAGCCTTTTTTCATAAGGATGGTAAATGCCTCAGGCGCCCACCCAGCTGAATCAAGACTTTGAGCGTTCATCATTGTAAAAAATAGATTTGGATATTCCGACTTCACCTTCCGGCCATCAAAAACCATCCTGAAATCATATTCTTTTTTAAAAAAGGAAACCAGAATATGATTATCATATCTATAGCCTAAAGATGGGGTACCAGCTATTTGGAAAATATGCATGGAGTCATCCAGAAATACTTCTGTAGTTTGAAACCAATTATTTGAACCTTCTTCCTTTAGCTCTTTTTGAGGCCTATTGTACAATGTCTTTGTTGGGTGGGTAAAATCGTTATCAAAGATATCTAGCGAATCTCCTCTGCTATGAAATTTGAAATAGGATTTCCCATCTGGGTGTATGCTAATGGAGATAATGTTTTCTACACACCCAGGTAACAGCAATGGAATGATTAATGATAGAGTAAATAATTTTAATTTCATTAGAACCAAAATTAATACTTGATTTAGTTTTTTGTAGAGTTGCAATGCTTAAGTCAATAGCGGTATTTTAAGAGTGTGCAAAGACAGGGTATTATAATGAGACACTTATTCATCTTTATATTGTTAACCGTAGGTCTTATTGCATCAGATTCTCAAAGAGCATCTGTAGTCCGGACCGATCATGGTTTTATAGACTACGCTAATNGGTTAATAGTTTCAAGNGGTACAGCATCTATATTGTCCAAAACAACCTCTCAAGNAGACCTCAAAGTTGTAGAGAAAAACTTAAAATTATCTAAAGGAGAGGCTCGTTCTCAGGCAAGAGAAAATCTTTTGGATTTAGTTATGATCGTTAACTTTGACGGCCGAACAGTGGGTGAGCTAATGGTTGATGATCCCCTTATTGAAAGTAGAGTTGAGACACTGGTAGGTAGTGCATATCAACAAGGTGAGATTGAATATCTTGAAAGGAAAGAAGTAGCTATCGCACTAGCCATAAAGATGTCAGGTCTTGCAGAGATATTGGTTGATGCTAGTGGGCACATGAATGAGAACCTCGCACAGTCAACATTTCTAATGACTCGCAATGCCGTTCCAAAAAGCGAGAGAACCTCTGGAATTGTAATCGATGCTAGAAATATTTATCATGTTCCCGCAATGGTGCCAAAGGTTTTCAATGAAAATGATAAGCTTATTTATGGGCCACGGCATTATACTCGTTCACGATCTGTAAATAGAGGCCCAATAGGTTATGCACACAATATGGATGATGGGAATGTCCGTAGAAGAGTTGGGGGAAATCCAATTGTGGTTGAAGCGGTTTCTAGCAATGACACAGTGAATCTGACGGTTTCTAATATGGATGCGGAGCGTATAAGAGATGCTGAAAAGAAATTTGGTGTCTTGACAAATTGTAAGGTGCTTGTTCTTCTAAAGTAGGATTNTCAATATGCCTGAACAATACAAAANGTTATTAATAGCTACATGANTTATAGTNTAATATATTTGACTGGAAAGGTCATTCTTTTTTAGGATGACCTTTTTTTTNGATCTTTTTACNANAGATAATTTTAGTATAAAATGAAAGAAGCGATTTTATTATTNCANGANGGNAGNCTTTTTAGTGGNAAATCACTTGGGCACATAGGTGAAACGGTTGGTGAAGTNTGTTTNAATACTGGGATGACAGGATATCAAGAAATTCTGACTGATCCCTCATACTGCAAACAAATAGTGACCATGACCTCTCCTCATGTAGGTAATTATGGAATCAATGCCAATGATTTGGAGTCAAAGAAAATCCAAGTCTCAGGGTTTGTTATAAAAGAAGGAACAGATATCCCATCTAACTGGCAGTCTAAAGAGTCACTAGATAATTATTTAAAAAGAGAAAAAACTGTTGGGATTCAAAATATAGACACACGCGCCCTTACTCGTCATATCCGCGATTGTGGCGCCATGAATGGTATTATCTCTTCGATTGAGAAAGACGTTAATATCTTAAAAAGAAAGCTAGACTTAGTACCNTCNATGAATGGGCAAGATTTAGTTAAAGAGGTTACATGCAANGAGCCATATACATGGGCTAATAAAACTGAAGGCTCTTTTAGAGTAGCAGCAATTGACTATGGAATTAAGCACAACATCTTGAGATTATTAACTGAAAGAGATTGTANTATTGATGTGTNCCCNGCAAATANATCNCCCGAAGAAATAATTGAAACAGATCCAGATGGAATCTTTCTTTCAAATGGTCCTGGAGACCCCTCAGCAGTTTCATATGGAATTGAAACAGTAAAAGCTTTGCTTGGTAAAAAACCAATATTTGGGATATGTCTTGGACACCAGATTTTGGCACTTGCATTAGGAGCAACAACTTCTAAACTGAAATTTGGACATCGTGGGATCAATCACCCAGTTAAAAGGATTGCAACTGGGGCAGTAGAAATAACAAGCCAGAATCATGGTTTTGTAGTNGANCTTGAATCTCTTCCTAAAAACGTANCACCAACNCATGTGAANCTCAACGACAANACCTCAGCAGGNATATCTTGCGATGANTTATCTGCATTTTCTGTTCAGTATCATCCNGANTCAAGTCCTGGNCCACANGATAGTCGATATCTTTTTAANCANTTNATAGACTTAATGAAAAATGCCAAANAGAAATGATATAAAATCNATTTTAATCATTGGAGCTGGTCCAATCGTNATCGGNCAGGCCTGTGAATTTGATTATTCAGGAACCCAGGCTACAAGAGCACTGAAGGAAGAAGGATACAGNGTAATTNTAGTNAATTCAAATCCAGCAACGATCATGACNGATCCTGANATAGCTGATGCAACGTACATTGANCCGTTATCCATTGAATATCTTGANGCAATTATAAAGATTGAAAAACCAGATGCAATTCTNCCTACTGTTGGTGGNCAAACTGGGCTAAACCTTGCAATGGAACTCCATAAGCAAGGTATCTTGGGTTCAAATAATGTGGAACTAATTGGAGCGCAGGTAGCAGCTATTGAAAAAGCTGAAGATAGAGAAAGGTTTAAAGAAGCTATGGATTCCGTTGGTATTCAGACGGCCAAGGGAGGGTTTGTTAAATCATGGGAGGAGGCAGAGTCAATGCTGGACTCAATCCAATTTCCAATAATCATAAGACCCTCTTTTACCCTAGGCGGAACAGGTGGATCAGTGGCATATAATTTTGAAGAATTTCAAAGCCTCGTTGAAAAAGGTCTCCAAGCTAGCCCGATTACGGAGGTTCTTATTGAGGAATCGTTACTCGGGTGGAAAGAGTTTGAGCTAGAGGTAGTAAGAGATAAGTCTGATAACGTAGTCATTATTTGTTCAATAGAGAATATAGACCCAATGGGAGTACATACAGGTGATTCAATTACAGTTGCTCCATCAATGACATTATCGGATAAAGAAATGCAAAAGATGAGAGACTGGTCCATTTTATGTTTAAGAACCATTGGGGTAGAGACTGGAGGGTCAAATGTTCAATTTGCTGTAAACCCTTTGAATGGTAGATGCATTATAATTGAAATGAATCCCAGAGTTAGTCGATCATCTGCTCTTGCATCAAAAGCAACAGGTTTCCCAATTGCTAAGGTGGCTGCTAAACTTGCAATCGGTTATACTTTGGATGAATTGACGAATGATATCACAGGAAAAACATTAGCTGCTTTTGAACCAACGCTTGATTATATCGTAACAAAAGTTCCTAGATTTGATTTTGAAAAATTTCCAAGCGCAACAGGTCACCTTGGTGTTCAAATGCAAAGCGTAGGCGAAGTAATGGCTATTGGCAGAACATTCAAAGAGTCATTGCAAAAGGCTTTTCGCTCGCTTGAGGTTGGACTTGATGGTCTAGAGGCAAAACCCGTTGCAGAAGATGACCCAGATTTAATTCGTACAAGATCGTTGGACATGTCAGCACTAAGGTATGCTACTAGCTTTAGGTTGTTAAAAGTTAGAGAAGCCCTAAAACAAGGTAGGTCGATTGATGAGGTACATAAACTGACAAAGATAGACCCATGGTTTTTAAATCAGATAAAATATTTAACCACAATGGATCATAAAGATTCATTGCGGTTACTAAAAGAAAATGGTTTTTCTGATACTCAGCTTGCTAGAGCAATGAATAAGACAGAAATGGAAGTGCGTAGGGAACGTAAAAAGCAATCTATTTTGCCATCATTCAAAGTTGTTGATACTTGTGCTGCTGAGTTTGTTGCAAAAACTCCCTACTGTTATTCTACATACGACATGGAAAATGAAATTGAGCCACTTGAAGGGAAAAAGATAGTTATTCTTGGCGGGGGGCCAAACCGCATTGGTCAGGGGATCGAGTTTGACTATTGCTGTGTGCAGGCTGTATTTGGCTTGAAAGACCAAGGGTTTAATACAATTATGNTCAACTGTAATCCCGAAACGGTAAGCACGGATTTTGATCTTGCTGACCGATTGTATTTTGAACCTGTTACTTTTGAAGACGTATTAAACATTATAGAATTTGAAAAACCGGANGGTGTGCTTGTTCAGTTTGGTGGACAGACCCCATTAAAGATTGCAAATGCTCTTCAAAATGCTGGAGTAAAGATCGTCGGTACCTCACCAGAAAACATTGACAACGCAGAAGACCGTGAAAAATTTGGATCCATAATTAAACTACTCGATATTACCTGCCCCGAGTATGGGACCGGACGAACGCTAGAAGAAGTGGTTGATATTGCAGAAAAAATTGGATACCCAGTCCTTGCAAGACCAAGCTACGTTTTAGGTGGCAGAGCAATGGAAATAGTTTATTCAAAAAAGCAGCTCATAGATTATATTTCAAGATCAGCGGATGTCACAGCAGGGCATCCAATACTTATTGATCAATTTTTAGAAGACGCATTTGAGTTCGATGTGGATGCTCTTTGTGATGGAAAAAGTGTTCACATTGGCGCAGTGATGCAGCACATAGAAGAGGCGGGTATTCACTCTGGTGATTCTGCTTGTGTTTTGCCTCCATATAAAATTACTGCAGAAGCATTAGAAGAGATAATTAGGATTACAGAGCAATTAGCTCTTAAACTGAATGTGATAGGATTGATTAATCTTCAATTTGCATATAAGGATGGCCAGGTCTACGTNTTAGAGGTGAANCCAAGAGCAAGTCGAACGGTCCCCTTTGTAAGTAAGGCCACAAATGTACCTCTAGCCCGTATTGCATCTCAGCTTGCTGTTGGCGCTAAACTAAAAGACTTTGAATTAAAAGAATGGGATAAAAGTCCGTACGTAGCAGTNAAAGAAGCGGTGCTACCTTTTAATAAATTTCCTGAGGAATCTATCTTCCTAAGCCCTGAAATGAAGTCAACAGGAGAGGTCATGGGAATTTCAAAGACGTTGGGGGAATCGTTTAGAAAAGCATCTATAAGTGCAGGTACGTTGATACCTGGTAGTGGGACAGTATTTATTTCAGTAAACAATGCAGATAAACTAGATGCAATTCCTATTGCAAGAGACTTGCTGGAATTGGGATTTAAACTAGTTGCCACATCAGGGACCGCCAAGGAACTAGCAAAAAATGGTCTTGAGGTTTCGACAGTTTTTAAGGTCGGTGAAGGGAGGCCAAATATTGTTGATGGCATAAAAAACGGTGAAATTAACTTAGTGATCAATACACCAATGGGTGCGCGAGCAAGATACGATGAAGAATCCATTGGCAGAGCTTGCATCCAGCATGGGATTGTTGCTATAACAACACTGTCAGGTGCGAACGCAGCANTAAGAGCAATTCGAGTTGCGTCAAAGAAGATTGAACTAGATTCCATTCAAAATTATCANTNATGAACTTCTTGATTGCTTATTCTGAAATAATTCTATAGTATTTTTTATAAGTTTCTGTTCGATTTATGATAAATGAACAATAAAATAAATGAATAAAAATATTCCATTAGACCAAATACAAGACTCTGAAGTATCTGAAACAGATATTGATGCAGTAATTGATACGAATAAAGAGCTATTTGACCAGTTAAACTCAATTCCTGAAATAGAAGCTCTAGAAGCGATTTCTATTGATGATGAAAAACAAGAAAAAGAGGAAGAGGGTAGTAGCGCAGTTTCTGAACTTTTAATTAAAGTTCAAGAGTTTTATAGTAATAATGAACTTGCCAGGTATGCGACCTGGGCTTTCTTTTTAATTTTACTATCTACCAGTGCGCTTACGGTTCTTGAGTATGATATGTTTAACGCAAGTGTTAAGGAGCACGCAGAAGGGAGCTTTATTTTTGGAGAAAAAGAACCAAACTGGGTGGATACTTTTTTTCATACATTTTGGTGGTCTATTGTTACATTTACAACAGTTGGCTATGGGGATGTAAGCCCAGTCACTCACTTAGGGAAATTTCTAACAATAATAATCATGTTATTAAATTTCGGCGTTGTCACCCTACTTGGTGGGGCTGTAGCGTCTGTATTAGTTGCTCAAAGATTAACAGGAGATGATACATTGGATGAAAATAAATTTGATGGCCACTTGGTCATTGCAGGCTGGAACAAAACAGTTCCTTCCGTATTAAACCTCATTGAATCAAATAAGGACTCAACCTCTGTTGTAATACTTGTCAATGAGATGGATAAAGAAGTTATTCAGCGGGCGATAACAGGCTATGAAAGATTAGATATCACTCACATTCCTGAAAACTTTACTCACGAATCTGTATTAAGAAAAGCTTTTTTGGACAAAGCAGGAACTTTCATGATCCTTCCAGACAGCTCAGGTCTATTGCCACACGAAGAACCAGATGAAGACAAGACAGTACTAACTTGTCTAACAGCAAAGTCCATATCTGAATCCTGTAATGTCGTAGCCCATGTGTTAGATGTTGAAAATGTTTCACACCTCCAGCGGGCAAATGCAAATGAGATAGTTATCCCTGATGAGCATGTACCTCATTTGTTGGCAAAACATGTTACCGACCCGGGGGTCCCTCAGTTTTTTGATGACTTAATTCTTAAGGAAGAAGAAGACAAAGGCTTGCAGGAAGTAAAAATTCCCAAGACTTTAAATGGCCAAACGCATAATAAAATATCTGCATTTTATAAATTTAAATATGGATGGCTGTTAGTAGGCTACGCTATAAGAAAAGCTGGGTTCAGCCTTGATGAGCAGATGGGTGAGAGCGGGAGTCCATTAATTAGGAATATGATAAAAGAGCAGCTAGATGGTGCTGGAATAAACTTGACAAGTGATGAGCATGTTGTTGTTGAAATCAATCCTCCTGATGATTACAAAATTGACAGAAAACACAGCGCACTTGTTTTAAGGTAGAGATATGAATCCAACAGCAGAACAGATCCAAAAAATAAATCACTTTAGTAAAGTTAATATTGATATGTGTGCAAAGATTGCAAGCGTTGTAGACATAAAAGAGTGTGAACCAAAAGAGCAACTATTGACAGAGGGAGATACCGGAGATACTATGGTACTAGTTTTCCAGGGACAGGTTGAGGTGTCAAAAAATATGATGGTCAAAACAGCTAGCGGGTTTACAACGTCAAGAAAGCCCATAATTCGACTTGAAACCACTGATCCAAGACCCTCAAGAGATCCAGAGACGGAGTCAACAGTTTTTGTTGTAGAAGCTCCTGCGTTTGGAATTGGTGAATTTTCGCTTGTTTTGGATAATGCTATAAGGACTGCACATGTGAATGCTACCACTCCCCTCAAATATGGTATTCTTGGCTTGGAAGACTTTACTAAAATTGTTAAAGATCATCCTGAGATTGGAGGAGCTGTATATTTTGAGGTGGCGAAATCCGCAGTTAATAATTTAGCGACGGCAAGCGGAGACATATCCAACCTGACACAGGCATTCTTCTTTGCTCTAACTAGATAGCTCTTTAGCTATTTTTAACTTTTAGTTTTTCACCTGATTTTGGTTTATCAACGACTATATCCATTGACCAAGACTCTATAGCATGTTGGATAAGGGTTACCTCGTTTTCATGGATAAAATCATCTGCGTTTGCTATTTCAACATAGCAATTAATTAATTTTTCCAGTTCAGCGTTATCAAAATTATCTGCATCTGCAATTTTCATTAGGGAATCATCAAACTGAGTCTGCCTGGCATCTTCTGTGTTAAGTTCAATAAATCTTTCGGTAGTCATTCCAAAATCTCGATTGAAGATTTCATTATCAATATTTGGTACAAATAATTTATAACTATTAAATATCGCATCTTTTTCTGATTCATCTATTTCTTGATCAGCAAAAAAAGAAATGCATAGCAATGAGTATAATACATCGTGATTAATTGACCAATCTATTGTAGGCTCGTCCTCTGTTTTTTCTCTGGCAGAGATTTTTCTTTGCAACTCTTCCATCCTCTCTTTGTCAGTATCATTTAGATAACCATCCTGCCTCTTCCGCTTTTGCATTAGTTTATCTACTTCCAGTGATAAAAATTTCACATCTCTTTCAAGAGCTTCAAGCCTTTTATCCATAAGCCCAAATAGTAATTCTTTGAATGGGTCTATTTGGTCTTTTTCAGGCGCAAAATATATATTTAAAGTACCCCTATCGGTATCTTCCCAGAAATGTGGTCCAAATATGGATAATAAAAAACANTGTGTATTTGCATTTGCTTTAAAGGTCTTTTCATCAAAGTAGGCAAGATCATCCAGATAGTCTTCAGCAATTGATGTNGCAAATTCTGTTTTNCCAACNGAGAGATAGAAGAGAGCAAGCCCAATTTGGATTCTGCGCGTGCCATTGTTTCCTCCTAAAATACCTTTGTCTACTTCGTCTTTGGAATAACCGGGAGGTTTGTCCAATTGTAATATCATTTTAAGAAGATCCATCTGATCTTCATCGCTCCAACCTTTCTCATGAATTAATACCTGGCACTTTCTTAGTTCAAACGTTAGAGTGTCNACTACAAAATAAAGCCCNGGGTTCGCCTCAGCATTTTTGTATATGTCATTTGCATAAAATTTNAATTTNTCATAACANTACTTTGCCATGTCAACCCGATCTGCTTTAATGTACTCCTGTATCATATTTGAATAGTGAAATGATAAGTTATATAGATTTCGAGGTTCATTATTCTTATAAGCATGTTTTATAGCAAATCTAAATAGAGTATTAAATCGAATNTTTACATGTCCTAAAATAGTATCATCCTCATTCTNTAGGCATGTAACNCCAATATCAACCATCTCCGCAGGTATTAGTGATGCTATATCAAAACGATCATTTGTAATCATTTTGATATANGAGCTNCCAAGTAGTCGAAAAGTTTTTACCTCATAAAATGTTCTTGTTTCAGACATTTCTTCATATTGAACATCTGTATAGGTTCGAAATGTTGCATTTGATTTAATGGTGTCTGTCAAATCAAAAAACCTTTTATTGAACTCAGATTTATTAGAAATATAAAGTTGGATAATCTCACTAATTTCATGAATAATATCAGTTTGGGTTTCTTTAAACTCGGTAAATGCTAATAAGTCGTCCAGCTGGTCAAGTGAGCCCATTATTTCTTTTTGATATTCCTCTACAACATCTATGCTGTCATCCATTGCTGATTTGATCATTGGTTTTTTCATTTTTAGNACGAAACCTTGAATAATGGATGAAATGGTTGAAACAACATTACTTGTCTTGGAATACAAAAGAATATAAAAGATGTATGGGAGAGTAAAGATAGATCCTATGAAAAGATAAATGTAAGTATTTAACACTGAGCTTGATACTCTACCAAGTGGCTCTACATAGAACATAATTAATACNGCATGTAAGGATGCTATAATCAAAAACCAGACATAGATTAGGCTCAGCCAATCTTTTACAAATAAGTCCATTAGCTTGGGTGATGACTCAGCAGCAATGGCGATAACAATTATTAATGTTCCTAAAACCATGGCCAACACCCCACCCCAAATCTCTGGAGCAAAGTCTAATGCGATTGTTTCAGGATCAGAGAGGTCAATGTTTAACTTGTTATTGAAATATTCAGCAATGGATGGAAAATATTCATGGAATAAAATATCGGACCAGATCATTGCCACTAGGACTACAATGAACGAAATAATAGTTCTATACTTAAACTGTATACTGTTTAGCCTGATTAGAGATGAATATATTTTTTTCACTTTTTGTTAATTCGCCTAATTGCCTTTATTTCAATAAAAATATTATTAATATAATTATGTTGTCTACCTAATCTATGGTTAGAATAGAAAATAAAAACTACGATGGACTTATTATTGATACAATATTCCATCTAAAAAAAAAGAAAGGTTATTTTTGAGAAATCTTGCTCTTCTTTATTACTCATTATAATTTTCTATGTTTACTAACCGATATAGTGGTCACATTGACGTATGTTGGTTTTAAATTAACAATAAGCATTATCCATAAATAAAAGTATAAGGGGATATTATGGCAAACTGGAGTCAGCATCACGATTTAGTCTATGCTTTCGTCTGTGTATCATTTTTAGCAGATGGTGAGGTAGAAGAATCTGAAAAAGAAGCTATGCGTGGCAATGTCAAGGTGATGTTGCCGGACGTGTCCGATGAAGAATACAACTCAATGGAAGCTGANGTAATCAATAAATTTATTGAACTTGGCGATGAAAGCTCTAGGATGGACCAATATGGGACATCTTTAGAAGCCCTAAAAGGGCTGTTTACATCAGACGAGGATCGGTACAAGGTTGTGAAAAATCTTGCATACATTGCTCGNGCNGATGATTTCATCCATGAAAATGAGATGGCGATGGTCGAACAAGCTGTTAGCGGTCTTGATATGACTGATAAGGTAAAACTTGTTAAGACCGACTCTACTTTATTCGTCGATCCTACATTCTAATCAAATCAAATAATACTTTACGATAGCCCCGGAACTATTTTTCGGGGCTGTTGTATCGTGTTTTTATAAAAAAGTAGGCTATATATGGAAGAACATAGAAAGAGTCAATCAACTAGGAGAGATAGTAGCGATCGCAGAGGTGCTCACAGGCGTTCAGAACATCGAAGAAAACAAAATTTGCATGTTGATGTTGAAAAACGTAAGACTGTTGATCAGCGTAAAGGATACCAGAGAAAGGGAAATCGGAGAAGCGGCCTAGATCGAAGAGAAGAATTAAAAAAAGGGCAGTAAGTACTGCCCTTTTTTATTTCGTTTTTTTCTTGATATTTTTAGCAGTATTCTCTTTCCATTCCAGATAGAAAATTATTAAGTGCTAGTAGCGCACTATCAACAGCTGCTAATATTTCTTCTTGTTTTTCTTTAGTATCACTCAAATCCACTAACAGATTCCTAACAACTTCACGGTGCCACTTGTCAGCGTGCATGTGAACTGTGAAGAATTTCAATGTTTTTTCATCTTTAATACCGTAGAACTTTTGTAACCCATCTTTTTTTGTTTCAGATATCTCTGGCTGCATGGATTCATAACAATATAAGGCTGCTAATCCAACATGATACTGTTCAGATTTGGAAAGGTTATAAAATGTGGTTACGAGTTCTTCTATCTCCTGCATTGCCTTTTTGTTTTTAACACTTTTTCTACTATTACCCATGCCTTCAGCAAAGCGCATCCATAGCTCAGGATGGTTTTCTGAACCCCTTTCTTCATCGATTAGATTATCTAAAAGCATTTGCCTGGTCTTTAGATCATCACAATTTGAGTGAATGGAAGAAAGATATCTTGGGAATGAAGAAACGTGTTTAAAATATTGAGCCGAGTATTCTTTTATAGCTTCGTGAGATAATTCTCCAGCATTCCAAGTTTCATAAAACGGATGATTTAAAAGATGCTTCTCTTGGATTTTTTCGTCTAATTGATCTATAAATGGTTTTGCTTCCATTTGTTTAACTCCCGATTTTTTTATTAAATAATTGTCCCGAATATTATGATATGAAGAGCCTAACAAGAAAGCATATTAATTCAATATCTTTAANTAAAATGAAAAAAGGTATCTTAAGATACCTTTTTTCGTGGGATTGACTATTTTCTTTAACTACATGTAGTTTCAATTAGCGCAGCGCAGACCTCATAAGGATCCATGTTTGCAGCAGGTCTCCTNTCTTCAAGATATCCCTTTTTATCATTTGCAGTAGCCATTGGTATTCTTATTGATGCGCCACGATCGCTAACTCCATATTTAAATTCAGTTATTTTAGCAGTTTCATGAAGGCCAGTTAGTCTTTCATCATTTTTGCTTCCATAAACACTAATATGCTTATCTATGTTTTTTCCAAGTTTTTCACAAGCCTCAACAATGGTATCGTAACCACCATCTTCTCTCATAGTCTTTGTACTAAAGTTTGTATGAGCACCAGCACCATTCCAATCGCCTTTAACAGGTTTTGGCTCTAAGCTTACTGTAACATTATAATCTTCAGAAACTCTATGTAATAACCATCTTGCAATATGTAATTGGTCTGCGACTTCGGGTGATCCTAACGGTCCAATCTGGAACTCCCATTGACCAGGCATGACTTCTGCATTTATTCCAGAAATTTCTAATCCAGCATCAAGGCACAGTTGAAGGTGTTCTTCTACAATATCTCGGCCAAATATGTT